>Ga0315281_10000117_pt1 | contig 97500 bp, 80 predicted proteins | sample YL17G07_0_MG_FD_204540 | JGI IMG/M metagenome (GOLD analysis project Ga0315281, IMG submission 204540) | Sediment microbial communities from Yellowstone Lake, YNP, Wyoming, USA - YL17G07_0 | ecosystem: Environmental > Aquatic > Freshwater > Lake > Sediment | place: USA: Wyoming | collected...
ATGTTATATCTTGCCGATCCCTGTAGAAAAATACCGATAACCCGTCAGCCGTTACCTCTTATTTTAACTTTTGGTAATATTCACCCAAAACCTTTGCAACGTCCGGCCTGGTAAAGGTCTGAGGCAGCGATTCTCCCGCGCTCAGCATTTTACGAACCTGCGTTCCGCTGAGGATGACGTGATTAGCCGAATCGTGAGGACACGTCTTGTAAGAAGCCATGCCGCCGCACGCATTGCAATAGAACGTGTGGTCGAAGAACAACGGCGTAATCCCGATCTCATGGGGATCAAATTCATCAAAGATATAATGCGCATCGAACGTCCCGTAGTAATTACCCACACCCGCGTGGTCACGGCCTACAATAAAATGGGTGCAGCCGTAATTCTTCCTGGAGATCGCGTGGAAAATAGCCTCTCTAGGCCCGGCGTAGCGCATAGCAGCCGGGAAAACAGACAGCTTTGCCCTGTCTTTGGGATAATATTTATCTAAAAGCACCTCGTAACTCTTAATGCGCACGTCTGCCGGGATATCATCGCTTTTTGTCTCACCTACAAGGGGATGCAGAAGTATGCCATCCACAACTTCCAGGGCGCATTTCTGGATATATTCATGGGCACGGTGGACGGGATTACGGGTTTGGAATCCGACTACACGCCTCCAGCCCTTTTTCACGAATAACTCCCTGGTTTCAACCGGGTCTAACCGGTAGGCAGCAAAGTCGGCGGGTTTCGTCCTGTTGAGCACACTCACCTTTCCGCCGAGCAGATATTCTCCCATCTTGTACACATATTCCACGCCGGGGTGCTTTTGATCATCCACGCCATACACCTTCTGCGATTCTCTCGGCTTGTCGTGATGAAAGATGTCTTCCAGGTGCAAAATAGCCACAACTTCATTGGCCTGATCCACAAGGGCAACGTCCTTACCGACCTTAAGGCTACCGACCTCATTCTTCGTTGCGGAGAGGGTAACGGGAATCGACCAGGGCAGACCATTGGACAACCGCATGGTATCCACAACGGTGTCATAATCGTTCTTGCACATAAACCCCTCCAGAGGACTCATTGCCCCAACCGCAATCATGTCAAGGTCTGACATCTCCCGTGCATTGATTTGGATTTTCTTCATATCATAATGGAGCGCCTTATCCAGCAGGGATTCGCGTGCACCCATAGAAATAACCTTGTTTATCAGTTTGCCCCCATGCGGGGCAATATTCTTAATCATAACCTATGTATCTCCTTTCAAACATCTTGCTTGAATAATAAAACTTTCCTGATGCCCATCCGTATGGCATACCGTCCAAAGCGTCTTGTCCTGCTTCAGCCGGGCTTTCAAATAAGAATCGTTACTGCACACTTGAAAAGGCAGCCTGAGTTCAATCGCCTGCACGGGACACGCCTTCACGCAACAGGCGCACGTCCAACACGCGGATTGGTCACGTATATCCGCCTTCATATTTTCTTTCCGGAAGCACAAATCTCCGGGGCAAACACGCTCACATCGCGCCTCCGGCAACCCCTTGCATCCGTTGCAAATAGCTTCATCGATAAAGATACTCATGGGTTCAAAGGCCTTTCCACCATGCGAATTTCGTCCGTGTCAGGGTTGTACACGGAATTGACAAAGGTGAGCCATCTTTTATCATCCTTGTTGGGATAATCCAATCTCGTCTGGTAGCATGACCAGCGCGTTTCCTTCCGGTGTATCAGGTGTTCCACCAGGACGCGGGCAACGTCAATCCTGTCAATGCATTCCAGCGCCTCAACCACATTATAATTATTTACCGCCGCCAGGTCCTGGGTGCGCTCTTTTAATCTCTTGAGCAACTGCCTTGCCTCCAGCAACCGTTCCTCGTGGAGTTCGTAGTTCATCGAAATGCCGCCCGCGTATTCATCCATAACCTTTTGCAGCCGTTCCTGAGCTTCATAAGGCGATATGCCTGACTTCCTCGCTAATGGCGCGGTAACCCTCGCACCTTCATTATGAACCATCCCTTCGTCAATGTTTTCCAGGGTGACGTCTTTTATATCCTCAAGCGCCGCCGCTGCCGCAATACGCGCCTCAACCCAGCTTCCGCTGACGTATTTTTTCGGGGCGCCGCCCGCCACTTCTCCGGCGGCATAAAGGCCGTCGATAGTCGTCTTTCTATGCTTATCGATCCAATACCCCGCCTGGCAGTGGCCGCCCACAACAAAAGGCTCTGTGCCTTGTATCTCCACCGGTTTCAGTCCCGGATCCATACCCTTGCTTGCCCACAGGAGGACGATTTGAGGGTTCATATTCAGAAAATCCTCCTTTAACCGCTTCTCCCCATCGCCATCCAGGGTGGTTGTATCCAGATAGCATGGGCCGCGTCCCGCCTTCGTCTCTTCCAGGGTAGCCCAAAGCCTATGGTACGTCAAACACTTGTTTCCGCCTAAGTGTTTATAATAGCGTTCCAGATAGTCTTCTCCACGGGCATTAATCTGTTTTGAATGTGCGCCGACGGCGATGGTACCCGTTGGGGCATTGACGTCCTTTACCCTCAGGGCGATAAAGCGGTTTTCAAAACTGGTCATTTCCGCCCCGATGCGTATCCCCATGGCGTATCCCGTTCCGACATTCCACGGACAATACCAAATCAGGTGGCGCGCCCCGCCCGTATTATGAGGCTTGTAGATGCCGGAAGCGCCTCCCGTGCATACGATAACGCCCTTTGCTCTGACCACGTATAGCGCGCCATCCCTGGCACCATAGCCGAATGCCCCACAGACGCGTTTGCCGTTGTAAATGAAATTGGTAGCCGTCACGCGATTCAACACCTGCGCAGGGGTTTGGCTTACCGCCTCCGCAAGGATAGGCTTCAGCCGTTCGCCAAAGATATGCACGCTGCGTTTTCCCCGATGACGGTAAACGCCCTCCTTGTTGTGTTCTATGGGAAGCCCGATTGCCTCTACGTCGTGGACGGCCTCGTTAAGTCCCTGTGCGATGGTATGAACCAGGTCTTTCCTGATAACCCCCTCGAACTCCCGTTCCACATAAGAGACGTACGACTCGGCGGTTTGGCCTTCGTTCAGGTAGGCATTGATGGCGTTCAGACCCATCGCCAAACACCCACTGCGCTCGATATGCGCCTTTTCCATGACAACCACTTTAGCGTGAGGGGATTTTTTATAGATATCCAAGGCGGCAAAACACCCCGCCGCCCCGCCGCCAATGATTAAAATGTCGGTATCTAACCGTATTGTTTTCATAGAATCATATTTTTAACAAATGCCAAGCCTTCTTCCCATTATCGTCAGGGCTAAAGCCCATTTCGGTAGTCATCACGAACCCCAGCCTGAAGGCTGGGGTTAATCGCTGGCGGTTTGAACAAAGCGTTACGGCATCCATACACGAACCTGTCCATCACGAACCGCAGCCTAAAGGCTGGGGTAATGGCTGGAGGACTCGGGCACAAGCGCTACGGAGTGTCATCCTCAAACTGCCGATCATTAACCCCAGCCTTGAGGCTGGGGTGCCAGACACACGCCAAATCCGGGCTTTAGCCCTGACGGCACGCAACTTGGCATTCTTCACGATTCGTTCATGCTCTTGAGTAACTGGCCACCTCGTTTTGTTAATAATGCTAAACCCAGGGCACTGCCCTTATGCGGATTCAGATGCCTCCCCCCAAGTAAAGCGAGGGAAGACGCCCATTTGCACGAGAAATTACAACTCACCTTTCACTTCTTCTATAGATGAACAAACGGCGCTTGAGCCGTATGGACAAACCGGCGGCTGTTTTTGTGGTTGGAACCAGTAGTAACCATCTTTTTTACACCAATAGAGTTTTGTTTCCAGCGTCTCTAACTGGTTCATACGCGATTTAAAAAGTGAGTAAAGGGCGTTGCTGATAGAGGCAAACCCCCCGTGCGTTTCGTGCGAGTCCTCAGCGTTCATCAACTCCTCTGCCCCTTGAGTTACGTGCTGCATCACGCGAACAACGGCGTCCTCCGGCTCCCGGTCAATGCACGCCTTCGCCGCATCGGCCAGTTTCCCGGCGGGTATAGCCATACCGCCCGTTTCCTTCGCAGCAAAACGGCTGTAAATTTCCTGATAGGCCGCAAGGACTGACCGAAGGTCTTGAACCGTTTTCTTTTCCAGCGGCGACTTTGTATTCCGGGCAGTATCCGCACCGGCATAAGCACACACAGGTTGTGTCCAAACGGGATGAATTGATAGGAGCAGGATAGCGATTACCGAAGCAAATTTTACCATAACAACGTGACCGTCGCCCACCCTATAAAATTCCAAGGGCAAGGCTGAGGCCTTGCCCTACATCCAACACAGAACACCAAAACTCGAAATTCGAAACCTGAAACCCGAAACTTAAAACAAACTTACTGATCCTGTATCACGAAACTAGCCCCTTCATCCTGCGCGGGTATGTACGAACCTATCGGACACAGCACTTTGCTGTCGGAGTCGCAGCGTATAAGCGTCTTCCAAAGCGCATCAAGGTTCTCTTTTTCGTGTTTTGTTTCCGGGATCATCTTGATCCTCGTTTTGCTTTCAATTGAAATCTTCACGTTATAGCTCCTTTCACCTCTTGCCAGGTAACTTAGTCATTCCTTGCGGATGTGCAATCGTATCAACGTTTGATACCTCAGAATATACCAATTTAAATGAAAATCGTCGTAGAATCAACCTTCTTTTATGACAGTTCCGCATTTTAACGGAAAACTGTCTAAGATACGGCGTTTATCAAATTGTTGCCACAGATATTGACGGATTTTATACAAGAAGGTACTTGCAGGGTTTGGCGAAAGTGCAGTAGGGCAAACCAGGAAGCCGTTCAGTTATAATACATAGAATTGAAACAGATGGTGCGGAGATAGGGATAAAGGGGGCAGCTAAGCGAGGTAAGGAATAGAATCTTGCCGTTTTGAATTACGGTTTCCCGGACGGGATGTTTTTAGATATGATTTCCCTTAATTCACTCCCCTCAATGACTTCTTTTTCCAGCAAACGTTTCGCAAGGATTTCCAGGCGATCCTTGTTTGTTTCCAGAATACCTCTCACGCGCGCGTGGGCATCGAAGACGATTTTCTTGATTTCCTGATCAATTTCTTTAGACACCTCGTCGCTTAATTCCCGCCCCATGCGGTAGCCGGGGTCTATAAATTGCGGCCTCCTGCCGTTGTTAAACGTCATCGGTCCGATTTTCTCACTCATGCCGTAATCCCTTACCATACTCATCGCAATGTCGGTTACCCGCTCCAGGTCGTTTTGTGCCCCCGTGGAGACCTCTTTAAAGGTAAGTTCTTCCGCAACCCTGCCGCCCAGGAGAACGGCAAGCCGATCCAGCAACTCCGACCGTGTCAGTAAGTACCGGTCTTCCGTTGGTAGTTGCAAGGTATACCCTAGCGCAGATATACCGCGTGGAATAATGGAAATCCTGTGGACTTTGTCCGCGCCGGGGACAGATTCCGCCACCAGTGCGTGTCCCGACTCGTGGTAGGCAATGATTTCCTGCTCCTTTTTGCTCATCACCTTTTTCCGTTTTTCCAATCCGGCAATCACCCTGTTAATGGCCTCCTCGAAGCAGTCCATTTCTACCGACTCCTTGCCTACCCGCGCTGCGAGAAGGGCTGCCTCGTTGACCACGTTGGCTAAATCTGCACCGACAAAACCTGGCGTCCTTGCGGCAATTATTTTTATGTCTACTTTGTTGCTCAGTTTTACACTTTTGCAGTGAACCTTTAATATATCTTCGCGTCCTTTGATGTCCGGCCTGTCAACGAGGATGTGCCGGTCAAACCTGCCAGGTCTCAGCAGCGCCGGGTCAAGTATCTCCGGCCTATTGGTTGCAGCCATAAGAATTACCCCTTTGCGCGTATCAAATCCATCCATTTCGACAAGGAGTTGATTCAAGGTATTTTCCCGTTCTTCGTGGCCTCCTGAAACGGGCGAGGCCGCCCGCACCTTTCCCAGCGCATCAATTTCATCGATAAATATGATGCAAGGCGCCTTCTCCTGTGCCTGTGCAAACAGGTCGCGCACTCGTGCAGCGCCGACCCCAACGAACATCTCAACAAAGCCCGATCCGCTCATGGAAAAAAAAGGCACTTTTGCCTCACCGGCAACGGCTTTGGCGAGCAGCGTTTTACCGGTTCCCGTGGGGCCGACCAACAAGACCCCTTTGGGTATCTTTCCGCCTAACCGTTGATATTTTCCCGGGTTTTTAAGATAATCAATAACCTCCCTAAGCTCTTCTTTTGCCTCATCCACGCCTGCCACGTCGTCGAAAGTAACGCCAGTATCCTTGTCAACGTAAAGGTTTGCCCGGCTTTTCCCGATAGACATAAGTCCTGCGCTGGGCGCACCGCGCCGCGCCCGCATCATCATGATCAAAAAAATTATCATGGGGACAAACCATATAAACGACAGACCCTGGCTCCATCCGTTATTGGATGCGGCAGAAAATTTTATTTTATGCGCCATAAGGTCCTTAATCAAATCAGGGTCATCCACCTTCACCGTAGTTACACTCTTGTTCCCTCGTGTCCCTTCTTCTGACTTTAAAATCCCTTTCACAGCCGTTGGATACAGCACAACCTCTTCCAACATATCATCTTGTATCAGTATTTTAAATTCACTATACGAAACGTTATTACCCCGCGAAAGTTCTGCATCCGCTATGCGGTGAATTGCAAAAATCGGTGTGAGTAGAAGTAACCATATCGACATTTTCAACAAATATGCTTTGGTCATTTTGCCGACCTTTTCACGAAGGAAGTGAATTCTAGCGAGGCAGAGCCTCTGCGTGGTTTAAAACATTTGTATACCCTTAGGAGTCAGGTTTTCGATGCATAAACCAGTAAATACAAGGGATTCCACCTGTGTTTTTCAAAAAACAGGTGCATTGCTGCAGAAATTACCTGAGGCTATTTTTCCAGATCATCTTTTAGTTGTTTCATCAATTCCCGTATCGTTTCTTTAGCCAATTCTATTTCGTTCTTGTATGGCGCACTTCTGTTTATCTCAATAGACCATAAAATATTCCCGTTCCTTATGTCAATACATTCGGCGCTAAAAGCTGTTATTCCACGCTCATAAATGGGCATGTTCTTTACCCCAAAAGCGTTTACCTTACCAATTACCACGGCATCTACCTTTAGTACCTTTTTTAAGGTGGCACAATCTTTCTGTTCGGCGAGGCTTTTCTCCTTCATACCGCCACTGGCCCTTATCCTGTCCTTAACTTCTGGACGGGTTAAAACGGAATAGGCGCTTATCCTTATTAACTCATTGGTAAAAATTTCCGCAAGTATATCACCGGCACTTGGATTCGGTATTGATTGAAACACAAATCCCGTTACCCCTTCCTCCTGGATTGATTTATCTTCAAAACGCAATACTGCAATTTCCTTAATTTCGTGAAAGGAGTCGTCCAAGTTTATGTTTATAGTGCTTTTGGTGCTTATGGAACAACCAGTGCAATGCAGGCATAGCAACAGACACAGCATCAGGATCAAACGAATCCAATGCTTACCCGATACTCGCTTTGGAGAATTGATTACCACAATATTTGGCGTACAATTGTTGTTCACGGGAAACCTATTTAGATGCAGGAGGTGATAACGTCAGCAAGGCTTATACTCGCGCAACAACCCGATTATACCTTGGTCATGTAGGAACTTTTGTTTATTTAAGCGGGTTTTTGAGCTGCATGGACGAACGCCATTTGCCCATACGCATATTAGTTCCACGTCTAAGAATTCCAACCTTTGTAGAGACGCACAACAGTGCGTCTCTGCACGGGCAGTAAATAAAGGTTGCCGAAAGCTTCGGTTTGCGGATTTGTTATGGCTGTAAACGATATGACATATCCCACGTCAAGCGCCATTGGATAAAACGACCTATTCCTTGTTCTTCTTGTTCCGATTCTGTATGTAAGCATCCTGCAAGGCTATGTAAGGATCAACAGCGTCAACCGTTATGCTTTCGTACGTGGTTCCCTTGTCAATCGACACGTCATTAACTGTTTCATAGGCGCCCCTCCCAACACTTTCTATTGGGGTGAGGAAGAAAAACGAAATCCACGATGTCGGGCTTAAAGCAAGATCACCTACATATCCTACCATGTCTCGCACCGTAGAAGGCCCAATGATCGGCAAATTGAGGTAAGAGCCAGATGCCACCTTGTATTTGGCTAAGGTTTGACCAAAATCTGCGTCGTGCATTTCCAGGTTAAATTGCGATTTCGCAGGGTCAAAAAAACCCGCTAACCCAACAGTGCTGTTTATCAAAAACCTGGACATTTCAATGCCGGCGTTTGAGAATTTTGCCTGAAAAAGACAGTTTAAAAAGCGTACTGGCATTTTTAAATTAGTGAAAAAATTCCTAACGCTTACACGTGCCTTTTCCGGTATAATATAGTTATATCCCTTATATGCGGGTTTCAATCCATAATAATAGATTTTATCATTAACATTAAACATCGCTCTATTGAAAGACGGCAATGAATCCTTTACGGAAGGTGATTCCGTATCTCCGAACGTCGGCGTTTCACCATCGTCACGACCTTCGCTTGCAGCTACGCCGGCTACGGATTGCTTGTCCCCAGCCATACCGCTAGATTGTCCCTCCACAACGGGGCTTTGTTCATTTGCCGCTGAAGATGTAACCAACACCCCTACTTTGCCAACATTTTCTCCCTCTTCCTTGGTTTCCGGAACGGGCTCGTCAGCAATTTTTTCTCCGCCTTCATTCTTGCCGTTTGACGAATGAGACAAAACCGGAGATGGGTCTTTATCAAAAGCTGCATCTATTACCACACCAACGGATGCGGCTTCCTTTTCCACTTCCACGGCTTTACCGGACGCATCCTTATCGGAAGGAACGACGTCACGTTCTACGGCCGCAGAATCCCCCCGCGCCACGGGGAGTGCACCTTCTCCAAAACATGCCAAAAATAAACATGCAAATGCAAGGATGACGTATTTTAATACCGTAGATGTTCTCATTTCCGTTCTTGCTCCTAATTATTGGACTTTTCTTTTATACGTACGACAAGATCCGCGTACGAGGATTTTGTTAAGATACTGTTAAATTGACTGCGATAATTATTAACCAGGCTAACCCCTTCAATAATCACGTCATATATCTTCCATGTGTCTTGATTATTGAGCATGCGATATTCCACAGAGACATCGGTACCCTTGTTGGTAACCAACTTGGTTTGCACGCAAGCATACTTGCCGTCCATTTTATCACTCACGAGAACAACTTTTTCACCGGAATACGTGTCTGTTTTTCCGACATACGATTCTTTGAGTATATCGGTAAACAATTCAACAAACCCCTTTTTTTCTTCCGGGGAGCGGTCTTTCCAATATACGCCAAGCGCTCTTTTTGCCATTTCCTCAAAATGAAAGATGAACGATATCTCTTCCCACAATCTTTGCCTGCGCTCCTGTACCTTATCATTTCCCTTTAAGGCGGGGTCTTTTAGCACATCCAAGCCTTTATCTACCGTAGACATAAGCAGATTTGCGGCGTCTCCTGCCCACAAAAAAGATGAGGTGTAGCTAGAAAAACCAACAACCAATAACGCAACAAACGCAATTTTCCTGTACTTCATGTCCCTTAATCCTTTACCTTCCCAAAAATAAAATTCCCAATTAATTTTTCAATATCGAGCGGAGGTTCCGTCTCGTGCAATGATCCTCCCGGACCAACCAACTCGTCCGATCCTCCCGGCGTAATTTCTACGTATTTTTCCCCTAAAAGTCCTTTTGTGCGGATAGAGGCTATAGCGTCTTCCTGTAATTTTATATTATCCCGAATTAACAAGTCCACTTCAGCTTGATAATCTACCAGTTTGATATCCTTAACCTTGCCTATCTCAACGCCCGATATTTCTACAACAGTATTTTTTTTCAACCCTTTTACGGAGCTAAAAACAGCCTTTACCTGGTAATAATTATCTCCCCAGAGGTTGATCTTTCCGAGTTTTACCGATATGTAGCCCATACAGACTATACCGATAAACACAAAAATACCTACCGCTATCTCTGCATCAAACTTTTTCATAAATATTTGTCACTTTCTCTACCATTGGTTATTTGGGAAATATTTATTTTACCGAAATAGGCCCTTCCAATTCTCCGTAAATAAACTGATGTATCACCGGGTCTTTCGATACCTGCATCTCTTCCGGTGTGCCAACGGCAATAATCTTTCCTTCATATAGCATTGCAACCTGATCAACGATAGAAAAAATTGCCGGTATTTCATGAGTAACAACAATAGCAGTAAATTGGAGGCTCTTTTGGCATTCCCGAATCAGGTTGTGGATCGCCTTCCCCATCAGAGGATCAAGTCCCGTCGTCGGCTCATCAAAGAGAACAATCTCCGGATGCATCACCAAACACCTGGCAAGCGCCACCCGTTTTCTCATGCCACCGCTTATCTCGGCCGGAAATTTGTTCTCGGCCCCGGAAAGCCCAACTCTGGCCAGTTCCTGAAGCACTGCAACGCGGATTTCGGAAGACTTCATCCTCGTCTTTTCCCTGAGCGGAAACGCTACGTTGTCAAAAGCAGTCAAGGAATCAAAAAGCGCGCCGCCCTGAAAAACAATTCCGAAACGTTCTTTTAATCGTCTCAGGGCTTTCCCTCTCAATTTACGAATGTCCTGACTATCAACCATCACCTGCCCGCTGTCCTGCTTCATCATGCCCATGATGTGCTTCAACAACACGGATTTCCCCTTGCCGCTACCACCAATCAGAGCCAGCATCTGCCCTTTCTCGACTTTTAAATTAATGCCGCGAAGCACCTCATAACTATTAAAACTTTTATGTAAATCAATTACCTCGATCATGATGCTCATCAGGTAACCAAAATAGAAGTTAAAAAGTAATCACATATCAGGATGACTACGGAAGAAATAACCACTGCCTGGGTTGTCGCCTTACTCACACCTTCTGCGCCATAGCCGGTATGATATCCCTTACAACAACTTATCAAGGATATTAACAAACCAAAACAGAGTGATTTATAGATGCCTTCAAGGATGTCCTTCGCTTCGATGAAGTCTCTGATTCCGCCAAAATACGTTCCACTGGATATACCCGTAAGCCCTGCCCCAACGCTATACCCTCCTAAAACGCCAACCACCACGAAAATTGCATTTAAGAGCGGGAGTGATATGATACCCGCCAGCAAATTAGGGACAATTAAATATTTGTACGGATTCAACGCCATGGCATCTATCGCATCGATCTGCTCGGTAATCCGCATAATGCCAATCTCTGCCGTTACCGCGGAACCCGCCCTTCCCGTAACCATCAGGGCAGAAATCACGGGTCCCAATTCCCGAATCAACGATAATGCTACAACGGGGCCTAAACTCGTTTCTGCGCCGAACTTAACCAGCGCATAATACGTCTGCAACGCAAGAACCATACCCGTAAACGCACCTGTCAAAACAATGACGGAAATGGTCTTTACACCGATGAAATTGACTTGTTTAATAACCCTTCCAATGAGATACGGAGGAAAAACCATCCAGAATAAAGATTCCGCGAGAAAACATCCCATCCGCCCCAATTCTCTTATGAAATTGTGTATTAAATGTCCAAGCGCTTTAAATGGAATAAATACTACTACCATCTTACTTTATAACCACTCCATGTCAAATTAACAAAGTGAATATTAAAGCATTCTCTCCGAACATTGTCAAGAAGAGAAATTATGCTGTTAAAGAAATAATTACTATGAAAGAACATCTCGCTTCAATTTATTTTTCCCATGGAGATATTAACGGGTGTACAACCTTGCAATCGTGCAATGATTTATGGTATTATAAAGGCAATGTAGGCTTTGGTAGCCATTTAGATTCACGCATAGGGACACAGGGGTCCATTTCCTATCTTAAAATCCTATACATTAAACGCAGGTGCACGCTTATAGACTCTACAATTTCCCAAATTAAAGAGGTCTTGCAGGGTTTTAATAAAAAGGGATACTATCAATCGATAGGTTACCGGTGGGCGTTATGACAAAAGGAAGTGATTTAACCCTTACGGACAATTCCAAAATAGCAATAATTGGTGGTGGGCCGGCAGGCGCTTTCTTCAGCATCTTTGCCTCTAAGCTTGCACAAGACCTGGGCAAGCAACTCGACATTACCATTTACGAACGGAAAACTTTTGTCAACCAGGGCGCTACCGGCTGTAACATGTGTGCAGGGGTGGTATCGGAGTCTCTGGTGCAATTGCTGGCTTTAGAAGGGATAAACCTGCCCACTTCCGTTGTGCAGTGGGGCATAGACTCTTATTATTTCCACACACTGAACGGCAGTACCCAGATAAAATCTTCCCGCCTCCATCAACAACGCGGGATCGCCACGATTTATAGAGGCGGGGGACCCAAAGGGAGCCAGGAAAAAGGCATACAAAGTTTTGACGATTTTCTACTCGGCAAGGCGTCGGAACTCGGCGCCAAGGTAAAGCAAATTATGGTGGACAAAGTATGCCTGGATGGCGATAAGCCCGTGATATATTCAGATGGGAACGCCTTACAGGAGTGCGACCTCCTCGTAGGAGCCTTCGGTATTAAAGCCAACACGGCAAAGATGTGCGAACAGCTACCCATGGGATATACGGCGCCTTTAACAATCAAAGCCACTCAATCTGAGATAGAGATGGGAAGTGAATGGATAGCAAACCACTTTGGCAATTCGATACATATCTTTCTTCTTCACATCCCCGGAGTAAAATTCGTTAGCATCATACCCAAAGGAGACTATGTTACTGTTAGCATCTTAGGAGAAGAACCCAAGGTAGATTATGTAAAGACCTTTCTCAATCATTCATTCATGAAAAAGATGCTCCCTCCGGATTTTCATGTCCCGGAAAAATTTTGCCACTGTTTTCCTAAAATAAACGTGAAAGCAGCAGTTAAACCGTTTACCAACAGGCTGGTATTTGTTGGGGATGCAAGTAGCGCCAGACTCTACAAGGACGGGATAGGCTCTGCGTACATTACCGCCAAGGCCGCAGCGCACACGGCCATACTCTATGGGGTAGGAGAAGAAAGCTTCAGGAGCCAATACCAGCCAACATGTAAAACCCTGGATTGGGACAATCGCTATGGCCAATTCCTTTTCAAGGCAAACGATTGGATGGCCAATATACCACCGGTGAGCAGGGGATACTTTGAAATGATACAAAATGAGCAAAGCAGTTCAAAAGAACAAACCCCTTGCAGTAATATTCTCTGGGATATGTTCACCGGAAGCAGGTTCTACAAAGATGTCTTCTTTCGAGCGACAAATCCTTGGTTTATGCTCTCTATGCTATACGCCATCATTATTTCACTTTTTAGGCAAGGAATTCGTTCGGCACATAAAAAGTAGGTAACCACTCGCGTAAATAGTAGAAATCTGAAAAATTAATCCTCTGCTTTTAGCCTAAACGCCTGGGTTTTTACAAAAACAGAAAGGAGCGCTATCATGTCTGTGGAGGGTCATCTCGGTAAGGCATACAGGGATGGTGAAGCCATCGTGGAAGAAGGCACACCAAGCCGCGCCCTGTTCATAATACAGAGTGGAAAGGTAAAGATATTCAAAGGCAGTAGAGGAAAGGAAACGGCGCTCGCGCTGCTTGAAGAAGGCGACATATTTGGAGAGATGAGCTTGTTTGATGCCAGCCCTCGTTCGGCAACCGCGATGGCTGTTGGCGAGACAAGGGTGCTTGCCATAGACCACGAAGGCCTTCTCAAGCGAATAAAAATGGACCCCACCCTTGCATTTCGTATTATCAGGCAGATGAGCCAACGCATTAAAAACTTGAATACGCGGTGGATATCAGCACAAAATGCGATCAACCAAATCGACAACAAACTGGTACCGTTTACCGACGCGAACAGCATTCACCAGGCGGACACAAAACTAATTTGGGACACGATTGGTCTTATACGAACAGAGATTAACAAATTAACGGAACTGTTTATTCAAGTATAGTTATTTCAGGATTGAGTCCATCTTGTCTACCATTTTTCGCCTATTCCTGCAACAAGACTTCGCCTTGTTTGCAGGACTTAGGGAATATACCATGAAACAACGATAATTGCAGCACTTTATAATGTTTAATTGGAGTAATTTTCATGGAAGCATACTTACTTGCTTTACTTGCGGCCTTTATCTGGGGATTTGTACCTTTTTTAGAAAAAGTTGGCCTTTCCTCCGTGCATCCTACAGCCGCATACCTAATACGATCTTCAGGGGTTTTTCTGGGTGTTGTTGCGGTTGTCACTTTTACACCACACGCATCTTCCCTTGGCAAGGTGGGGATTAAATCGATTGTTTTTCTTGTCCTTGCGGGTGTTCTGGCGGGATTTGTGGCTCAAATTGTATTTTATAAAGCCCTTAAGGCAGGCGAAATATCGAGAATTGTCCCAATCGCAAGTTGCGCACCACTCTTTACGTTTTTTTTAGGCTGGCTTTTCCTGGGAGAAGAGGTTACCTTGTCGAGGGCCATAGGGATATTGTTTGTCTTCGGTGGGCTGTTTCTTTTGAGGTAATTAGCGGCAAAAGAAAATAAACGGTAAAATTCCTCCCTTTCCCATTATTTCTCTGCGCGATCTGCATCATCAGCGGGGAACTGCTACTTCATTCCGGATACGCGTTGATTGCCTTTGTCCACTGCCGGAGCTGGGCGACCCTCGATGCCTTATCCTTTGCGAATGCGATGGGTTTGCCGCGGGTGTCGATGACAACGCCAACAACCCCGCCAAAGATTTTTTTCGTAAGGGGTTTGCCCTTCCCTGCGCCGACGTCGAAATTTTTTGTGGGCAGCACCTCAATCTCCGCCGATTGATCAGCGCCAAGCGGGTGGACGCGCAGTTCACCAAAGGCGAGTGATTCCTCTATCTTTTTGCCGTCGGGCATGGTAAGTTTGTACGAGATACATTTTTCCCGTACCTTGCCGGTATTGTTTTTTGTAAGAGACACACAGACGCCTAAATAGATGAGGCAGTCCTTCACAAAAACTTCCGTAGCGGCCTGTTCATTTACCGTAGAAAGGACGCCGAGGTGTGGCATCATGAAGATACTATCGACGGCGAACCTTGTTATTCCTTCAGGCTGGAAGGCGTCAATCATCATAAGCATCGCCTGTGATCTGCGCGGAGCGTGAGAAAGCACGCCACCGCTCCCAACCAAGAGATCGAGCTTCAACATATCGATTACCGTATCTCCGGCGATGTCTTGTTTAAACGCCTCGGAGATGTCGCGTTCCCTTTGCACCCCCTTGAGACCCACAGCCAGTGACTTATGCTGTTCAAAGGAGACCCTCAGCGCCTCGCGCGCTATTGCCTGTTCTATTTTCAGTTCTTCGAGGGTCTGGGGGATCGTTGTGGGACGGATCATCTTATTTTTGATCCTGTTTCGGAGGTCAGATTCGTCTATATCGAATGGCACCCACCGAAGAATGTTTTCAAGCCCTGCCTCTGCCAGGACATTTGAAATGCTATAGCTCATGCCAAGGTTTGCGCTTACCGTGCGATTAAAAACCTCGCCGTATACCGAAAACACGTCCGTAGTCGCACCGCCAATGTCCACACCAACCACGGTGATATTGCTTTTCCTGGCAATCGTCTGCATGATGAGACCAACAGCTCCCGGCGTCGGCATAATGGGAGCACCTGTCCAGGACATAAGTTTTTTGTAGCCGGGCGCCTGGGCCATGACGTGTTCAAGGAACAGTTTCTGGATTTCCTGACGCGCCGGAAAGAGGTTCTCCTTTTCAAGCGTTGGCCTGATGTTGTCCGTGATGTGAAGGGCGGTCTTCACGTCCAAAATCTCTTTTACCTTCTCGCGCGCCTCCTTATTGCCCGCGTAAATAACGGGAAGTTGAAAGGTCATGCCGAGCCTGGGCTTTGGATTGGCGGCGGAAATATACTCAGCCAATTCCACCACGTGGGTAACGGTTCCACCGTCAGTGCCGCCGGAAAGAAGAATCATATCCGGTCTTAAATGCCGGATAAGGTCGATCTTTTCGTGCGGGAGCCTCTGGTCGTTGGACGCAATGACGTCCATAACGATTGCACCGGCGCCAAGCGCGGCGCGTTGGGCGCTCTCGGCCGTCATGGTCTTTACGGCGCCCGCCACCATCATTTGCAATCCACCGCCCGCGCTGCTCGTGGAAACGTAAATATCCACGCCGACATTTCCGTTTGCGGGGGTAATAATCTTTTCACCGTCGAGGATTTTTCGTCCGGAAAGTTCTTCCACCTCAGCAAAGGCGTTTAAGACGCCGCGTGTCACGTCCTCAAAAGGAGCTTCCACGGTGGTGGGAGATTCACCCCGAAACGTCTGCCGATACTCCCCATCCTTCTTCTCGATAAGAATGGCCTTTGTCGTCGTGCTTCCACAGTCCGTTGCAATAATAACGTTCAATATAAACCCCTCTTTGCTCCCGCAGCAAAAGCGCCGCGCAACTCATTTTAAAGGGAAGATCCCCAAACTCAAAACCCTCACCTCCCCTTCTCCAACTCCTCAATAATCCGCTTAAGACCCTCTCTCTTTTCAAGGATACCCTGGAGCAAGTCGTATTCCGCAGGGGCGAAAAAAAAGGTTAAAAACGGCCGGAAAAAGGCCATCGCCTGGCTTCCTATATAATTAAGAGGTTGAACGCTTTCAAGGAACATCGTGGTTGGCACGGTAAGATTTCTCCTCCGCACCACGGCAATCAGCTTGAGAATAAGGGATATCTCCTTTTCGCTTAACGTCATGTATTCCTGAGACTTTCCCGTGCTGAATGCATGACGCAGCCCTTGACGGATAGACGCCCCATCCAGTCCCGAGAAGCGTGCGCGTATCTTTGATAGAAGGTTTGGCCAAAGCATAAGAAGTGATAGTATCAAAAATCCGCCATTTTTGTCAAAATTAAAATCTGCCCGGTATTTGTGACAGGCATATTTTCCCTTGTATTTAAGTCCTCAGCCACTATAATTATTCTTGCGCGTGCGGACTTACTCCGCACCTTTATTTTATGGAAAAAAATATAGGTGGAGATTGAAAATGGCAGAACAAACCCTTATCACGAAAAACATGACCATTAATGACGTAGTTAAAAAATACCCAAAGACCATCACGGTTTTCAGTAAATTCAAAGTGGATTCTTGCTGCGGCGGCGCGGGCAGCATCGAAAAGACGGCCGGGATGAGCGGGGTTGATATCATAGCCTTAATGGCTGCGCTAAACAAGGCTGCTGGTTTAGCCACCCAATAACACCACAACTGCACAGTAAGTATTCAAGAAGAAACGAGAATGTCCCCCTTCTACCCACTTAGATAAGGGGGCTGCCTTTCGCTATTGCAAAACAATGAAATGTCATACTAATTTCGTGTTGTATTGTATAAGACGCTGTTTTTTGTTTTACAAACCAAATCTACAGAACTGCACATAAAACAAAAAGGGCACGTTTATAGCAAACGTGCCCTTTTCTTTGTTTTTTACAATAACGAGCAAGCGCAATATTGCCTCTTTATGTCTCGCGCCTCTCATCGTTCAACATCTGTACCCAACACCAACAGGGGCAACTCGAATAAATAAGGGTTTACTTAGTAGTTGCGCCGTGCTTGTGATCCTTCGGCATTTCTTTTTCGCAATCAAAACAGAAACTGGTCTTTCCACACTCGTGGCCTTGTCCCGCTTCTGCTTTGCAGGTGGGGCAGAAATTAGTAACACCGCAAATGTGCTCGTCTCCAACCTCTTTCTCACAATCATAACAAAAGTAGGTAACGTCACAGATGTGGCCGACGCCAACCTCTTCTTCGCACTTTGGACAGAAGGTTGTCACGCCGCAAATATGGCCGTCCCCAACCTCTTTCTTACAATCTGAGCAGAAAAACGTCAAGTCGCAAACATGCCCCGCACCGACTTCTTCTGAGCATTGCGGACAAAGGTTTGTGGTACCGCAAATGTGTCCTTCCCCTACAGCCTTGTTACAAGTAGCACACTGATGCGGATGTCCTGGCTCTGCTTCAGTTTTTCCGGAAGGCGTCGCCTTTATTTCAGGTTGTATTTGGGATGGTGCATCTTCTGCATCTTCTTCTGCATCTTCTTCTGCATCTTCATCATCGGCATCTTCCGAAGGGGCTGGTGCCGTAGCCGGTGCGGCGGCTGGCGGTGTTGATGCAGGTGGCGTCGCGACTGGAGCGGCTTCCGTTACGGCTGGTGGTTTTACAGGAGCAGGTTCAGCCGGCTTGGCACGTTCGGCGGACGGCTTCTGTTCTTCTGAAGGAGCGGAGACTGTTTTTGGCGCCGGTGCGGCTACAGGCGCTTCCGCGGGTTTCTTCTCTTCTACAGCAGCCGGTGCCACAACGGGCTTTGCAGCCTCTTTGGGTGCAGCGACCTTCGTCTCAGCAGGTTTTGACTCTTTTACCTCTGTCTGTGTGGTTGCACAGGAACTCAAAAAAAATGCAAAACTTAACAACCCTACACCTAAAAAACATTTTCCCATAATCTTTCTCCTAAAACGATAATTATGAAATTACGTGTTACACATTAATTCCTAACACTGTTATTAACCATCAACTCCAATTCGCCCGGTATTTCCCGTTGTTCTGTGTTTATTCCGGCAGCGGAAAAGAACTTCTTTCGCACAGCATCGAGGGTAATTTTTAGGAGTGATTTTTTATCATTAACATCACCAAAAATTCCCAGGTCTATACTGCCCGCTGCCATTGTTGCATGTCCCCCTGCATTCATAAATCCAAAAGCCTTTTGCAACAAGAATGCAAGGTTAATCCTTGAATCCGTACTTCTTGCCGATAATTGCACCTTGTCTTTGTCAACGCCAAACACCAGAACGGTTGATATCCCTTCCATCTGGAGCATCAATTCTGCAGCCTGCGGCAGTGCATCACGATCTGCTATGAATTCAACAAACGATATCAGATAGGAGCCTTTTATCTCCCGGTTGCGTATAGCCCTTCCGATTATGTCAAGGGTCTCCGCGCTCATGGGGGGATTTTCAATCTGGTTCAATAGTCCCGTATCCACCAGGGGTGAGAGGTACGCGGCTGCATCAAGATCGTCGGTTGTGGTATTCCGGGTAAATCTACTCGTGTCCACACGGATTCCATAGCGGAGCGCCGTGGCAAGATGCGGATCCGGAGCGATGTCCAGACATCTTAGATACCTAGTCATAATCGTAGAAGTAGCCCCTATCTCCGGCAGTATTTCGACAAATTCCCCTTTTACCAGGCTAAAATCAGTCTGATGATGATCTATAACAATATGCGGAACCACGTTTGCCGGCAGTATATTGTTTTTTGAAGGGAGAGAAACCTCTATCAATGCAACTTTGTCGGCGGTGTTTATTACCTCTAGAGACTCATCAACACTCTTTAATCTGATAAGGTCGGTCTCTAACAGATTGACCAATGCCCTGTTTTGGTGCCGCCCGATGTTTCCTCCGTAGTAAATACTGGATTTAACGGAAAATTTTTCTGCAATACGTTTTAACGCCAGTCCGGAAGCAATGGCATCGGGGTCCGGATTGTCCTGCAAGAAAATGGCCAGCCCTTTATTGCTTGCTGCCTTGATAACACGTACCAACTTGGAAACAGACCTCTTTACTTTCGCCGTTTCCAATTCCCCCAGGAGGGTATTCGTTATGATATTGACGGCGTGGATAACGCGGTCTGCCCCATGTTCCAACAATTCAGTCGATTCTTGCTCGCTATTTACCATTGATAAGATAAATTTATCGGGGAAAAATCGCTTTATGTTTTTTACCAATACAAGGTTATCTTCAAAGGTTTTTCTCAAAAGAACGAACGCTATCGTATCCGTTGCCGGCAGTGATTGAAAATCCAGGGAACGAATATCAGCCTTAATCGTAGGGATTTTGCATTCTTTCACCCTATTCAACGCCAACTCATTATCTTCAATAACAAGCGCGTCATTTTCAGACTTATTCAGGTTCTGAGCTAAGGCGTACCCAAAGGAGTCACAGCCGAAAATGATGTATTTCATTTATTCCTTCTTTTAAAGGAGCTTCGCGGTAAAAAATAAATCAAGTTTAAATTATATAACCGTATGTTTTTGAAGTCAATACTAAAAGCGGACTATACCAAATTTAACCTTATGTATGAACGAGGGTTATACGCAAAGGCTGTTTGCGTTAAACGAACATGTCCTTCATTAATTATGCAATTTTGTCTTGAAAACAATAGAGTGCTTCAGGTAACATCCTTAGAGAATGCAAATACGAGAGATTGTAGGACAGGTAGGTATTTCTGATGATGTGTGGCAGGAAGCCATTAAAAGGCACGACGTCGCACGTGAAGAATTTGATGGTGTCTGCTATTACCGGATAACAAAGAAATCCGGTCCTTTGGCAAAGGGGGCGATTGTGACGCCGGAAGGCGTTATTTTTGATTTTCCACGCATCGCGCGGATACTGCATCTGGAAAAAGGCCTTCACCATGCCTACGCGCAACCATTTTATATTGAAGAAAAGGTCGATGGCTATAACGTGCGGATTGCGTCTATAGAGGGACGTATCTTAGTTTTTTCGCGCGGCGCATACGTTTGCCCGTTTTCAACGGATCGGGTGGTAGATTTTTTTGATGTAAAAGAGGTATTCAAGAAGAATCCGGGCTTGATTATTTGCGGTGAATTTGCCGGCCCAGACAATCCTTACAACATTGAACACCCTCCTTATGTGAAAGAAGACGTCCGGTTCTTTGCATTTGATTTAATGCAGATGAATAAACCGGGCAATATCCCCATTGAGAAACGATATAAACTATTTGACAACTATAGCATTCCAACGGTGCGGAGGTTCGGGCGGTTTTCAACGTCCGATATGGCTGCACTGAAAAGGATTATCGGGGAATTGGATGAGTCGGGATGTGAAGGAATGTTGATGAAGCCGCTCAATCCTGCGGAGGCGACCCTTAAGTATGTTACGTTACACTCCTGTTTACGCGATATACGCGTCACGGCGCATTTGATGCCGGAAATGATGTCGGAGTTTTTTACGCACCGGACCATTCGCGCGGCGATGTACGCTCATGAGCAAATGCATGGCCTGAAACCGGAAGTTTTTGCCAAATTGGGCGAGGCGTTACTCGGACCCGTGTACGATAGTGTAGCCAAGGCGGCGCGTGCAGAAGTTATTGATGAACGGTTTACCCTTCGGTTTCTTGATGAAAAAAATATACAGCGGATGGTTGACCATCTGTACCGGTGCAAGGTGAAATTTGAAGTACTGTCGAAAAACAAGGTAGGCGTTTATTGGCACGTCGAGATTGCCAGAAAGTGTTATGCCACGTATGAGATGCTACAGAAATACCTGGAAGGATATCCCCACGTCGATTAATTTCTGCGGTTTGTCTTTGCAAATGAATTAAGTTTTGGAAAGAATTACAGAAACCCTAGCGCGGCCTTTGGCCGCAACCAAATTCGAATATCGAATATCGAAATATGAAACAATTTTCGTAACACTTTATTTTTTTGAAAAATCCAGGGGGACATAAAAAACACTATAGCCCCGTTAGGGGTGATCTGTTTGTAGCGCAATAAAATTCAATAGGGTAAACAGCTCCGTAGGAGCGGCCTGTTATGATTGACCGGCAGACAGGTCGCTCCTGACGGAGCTAATGTCTGCTATGGCATCCTATCTTGCTACAAACAGGTTGCTCCTACGGAGCTTATCGGTAATACGTTTTTCAAAACACTAACGTGTTACCCATTTTTAAATGACAAGAAACTCAATGCTCCAAACTTTACGTAAGCATCATCTAATCAATGCCTTACAGTTATGCATTTTGAAAAACAAGCATAAAAAACAAGAAGTTGATAGATTGTAGTATGAAGCTGTTCAGCGGATAGGTATTTACACAAAACAATTAACGTATGAAGAATTTTTACAAGACATAAAAACACAGGATGCGGTGATTCGTAATCTTGAAATCATTGGTGAAGCAGCGAAGAACTTATCAGATAATCTCACAGACAATAATTCTCATATACCCTGGAAAGAGATGGCTGGTTTAAGAGACAAAGTCATCCATCACTATTTTGGCATTAACTTTGATATCGTCTGGAATGTTATCAAGGCTGAGCTACCAGGAATTGCTTTACAAATTGAAAATATCCTGAAAGAGGATCATAAAAAATGAGAGCCGACAACGTAATACGACACGAAGGATTTAAAACAATTTTCAGCAAGCTCAATCCCGTAGAGGCCGAAAGATTCTTGGTCATTGTCAATCGAGAAGGCGCCGATTACACCAAATGGCGAAAAGACCTATGGGAAGACATGACAGTCAAGGAGCTTTCTAAGAAGGCAATGAAAAGTTGTAGGTCGGGTGGTGCGGACAGGGTGGATTAAGGCGGTTTCTTGTATCGCCATATTTACCACGTATTTCTCAATTCTCATTTCCTTTGCGTCTTTGCGGTGTTATTGTTTTTGGTTGACACGCTTCGCTTTTTTGTGAAAGAAATCAAATGTTCAAGGAAAACATACCTTGTGGCATTCCTTTTATACTTCGTGTGCAGACAAGCGGGGCGAACTTTCGCGTGCAGTCACACACGGGCAAAGGGGATGTGTTGCCTTCGTGCATAGCAATTGCAACCAAGTTATATGCAAATAAGCGGTAATCACAAAAAACCCTGATAGAAACGCCCTATGAGAAAATCCAAACGCTACGATACCTCGCATCTTATAGAAGATCAGACTGAGCCTGGGTCACGCGGAAGGGTTCTCAGGAACAAGCCAGGCATAACAAGCAGGCGTGCAATGGATAGGCGCGAGAAGGCGGAACAAATACGAACGATGGAAGCATTGACGGGTATTTTTGACGTTAATCATCGTTTCACCGCTTCAGATATACGTAAAATTCATGGAATCTGGTTGGGTAGTATTTACGAATGGGCTGGGAAATACCGGCAGGTAACGATGAGCAAAAACGGTTTCCCATTTGCATTTCCGGCACAAATTTGCAAATTGATGGCTGAGTTTGAAAAAGGGCCGCTCCATAAGTTTACTCCTTGCCGTTTTAAAACACTTGAGGAAGTAATAAAAGCTCTGGCAGTTGTCCATACGGAATTGGTTCTCATACATCCTTTCCGCGAGGGGAATGGGAGAATTGCAAGGATGTTGACTACATTAATGGCCCTGCAAGCAGGTTTGCCGCCTCTGGATTTCAGAAATATGCTCGGACGGGGAAAAGAGGACTATATTAAAGCAATTCAGGCAGGCATGGCGCAAAACTACAAGCCGATGGAAAAGGCGTTTGCGGCGGTTATTCGTAGGACGCTGCGGGTTCGTGAACAGCAATAACTTCTCTGAGTTTTTTCTCCATAGACTTGGAAAGCCTGGGGTATTTTGTGAGAACGCCCTCGACCGCTGTTGAGGAGGATACGGATTGATAGAGCAGGGCTTTTCCAAGTACAGGGTCTCTTAGGTAAGGATTCGTCTTTTTCAGTAATTTTTTAGACATGGTTTACTTTATCCTATTATCTCAGCGGTGCGCAAGATGTAAAACAGCTTCTTTACGGCACGCAATTAAAGCATCAGCCCCTCTATTGCCCATTTCATTTAACTCATTGCCAAGCGATGGAAGAAAGCATCAGAGACAGATTAGATATGTTTTACCCGCTTATCTAAAATATCAGAACCTAAACTGTTTGTCAATTACTGATATAGGGTAAAATAAAGAGACCTACCCTAATCGTTTAAAAACCCTGACATTGGTCGCGTAGAATTACGAAGACCTTTTACCGACTTGCAATTGCACCCTCTTTTAATCAAAGCAAACCATTGCGCCGGATCTCCACTTGACAACGCTACCAAATAATTGTCGCAGGGCAAAGTTTTGTTGTGTACAATAGTCTTGGGAATACCCCTGTTACGACCCTGTTGATTAAGTTCTCACATAATTATATTGGTACACAATATACAAACTTGGCTTACAAATGCTATAATGTGCATCATATCCTATGTTGTTGAAAAGATATTAATTCAAGTGGTTTGGTAACGAAAAAAGAAGAAAATAGAGAGAGTCGAGGAAGGCAGAAATGAAGGTGCTGGGAATCCATATAGGTCATGATAGTGGTAGTTCTCTGGTCATTGACAATCAGATAGTTGCCGATGTTTCTGAAGAGCGGTTTGTACGGATAAAACACTATGCCGGATTGCCGGTGCATTCAATAGATTTTTGTCTTAAAGCGGGGGACATTTCTTTCGATGAGCTTGACGGTATCGCTATATCCGGCGAAATTGCTGACCCCAGGCTTAAAATACTTTTGAACCTGTCGGATGAGCAATTTAGCCAAATTATAGCAAGTAACGTATCCCGTATTTCCTTGAGCAGCAAGGTAAAAAACCTGATCCGGGAGAGAGTGGTATACCACGAAACGCCCCCCCTTTATATGCGTTTCTACAATCTTTCGGCAAAGACAAAGGTGGTCAAAGTGGACCACCATCTCGCCCACGCATCCTCGGCCTATTACACCTCAGGCTTCAAGGACTGTCTGATAATCACTTGCGATGGAGTCGGAGACGGCGCCTCCGTGGTTGTTTGGAACGGTTTTCGTGGAAATATAAAAGAAATTAAACGGTACGAGACTTCGGGCTCTTTTGGTTGGTTTTACAGCTTGGTGACGGAGTCACTGGGTTGGTGGGTGGGTGATGGAGAAGGGAAGACCATGGGGCTTGCGCCTTATGGCGACAGAAATGCTGTCCTTGATAAAAAAGCCCTCCCTTATTACCTGCCTATCTATCAAAACGGCGAAATCATAAAAGGCGTTGATTTTGGCAACGTTAAATATTTTAAAGAATTTGATACCTTCCACTGGCACTTTTCTGATGCAATTAAAATAAAAAAGACCGTTCAGGATTATGGGGCAGAAAATGTTGCGGCGGAGGCACAGTTTTTATTAGAAGAATCATTATTAAACTTTATCAGATACTGGGTAAAAAAAGAAAATGCCGGAAACCTGGCGACCGCAGGGGGAGTGTTTTTAAACGTTAAATTAAACCAAAGAATTATTGAGGATAATATTGTAGAAGATTATTTTATCTTTCCCAACGCCGGAGATGCCGGCCTTGCCTCAGGTGCAGCGCTCTACGTGTCAAAAGAATTTCCCAAAGAAAAAGAGGCTGTTACTCAAAGAATTGACCACATTTATTGGGGCCCCGGTTATAGCAACGACGAAATTGAATCTGTTTTAAGAGAGAGGAATCTTCACTACAGAAGGAGTGATGCTGTTTCAAAGGAGGCTGCAAAGGCGCTCGCTGAACAGAAAATCATCGGGTGGTTTCAGGGAAGGATGGAATCGGGACCCAGGGCATTGGGTGGGAGATCCATCTTATTTGATCCGAGAAGGCCGGAGAACAAAGATATTATCAATATGCGGGTGAAATTCCGTGAGCCTTTTAGGCCATTTTGTCCTTCTCTTATGGAAGAATATGCGAGCGAATATCTTTCTCCTTCTTCTAAAGACAGATACATGATAACGGCCTGTAACGTGAGGGACGAGAAAAGGAATGTCATCCCGGCAGTAACACACGTTGACGGCACCTGCAGGCCACAATTAATTTCAAAACACATAAATGAACGGTTTTGGGAATTGCTTAATAACTTCCGGCAATACACCGGCGTGCCGGTAATACTTAATACCTCTTTTAACATCAGGGGTGAACCCATTGTTTGCAGTCCGAGGGATGCTATTAAGTGTTTTTTTGATACCGGGCTGGACCTGTTATTCATAGGAGATTTTATCGTAAGCAAGCGGTAGCGAAATTTATACTATTCAATAGTTGATTATAAGAAATAATCTAACATACTGACTACTGACAGATGAAAAAATGACTTCAGAAATATATAAAAAAATTGGAAGAAATTCGATTTACACCCTTATCCGAAGGGCAATCATCCTTCCCATAGGATTGGCGATTGTCCCTATCATAATTAAATTTATCGGGGTCGAAGGGTATGGTGTATGGATTATGATACAAACACTCCTTACGTACTCTTCCGTTATGGACATGGGTTTTAGCTCTGCCATGACAAAGTATACCGCCGAATATGATGGATACGGAGATCATGGCAAAATTACACAGATTTTTAATACGCTCTTTGTCGTGTACGTATTTTTGTGTCTTATATTATTTTTCATAGTATTTATGTGTAAAGGCACAATCGTAACATCTCTTATAAGGCCTATTGCGATTCCGAAAGAAACCGTGTCGTTTGCCTTAATGATATCCATTTCAGTTTTTGCCCTTACTATGTCCTTTAGTGTCTATCCTTCATTCCTGAATGGCATACAGAGGATGGATGTAACAAATAAGATAGACAGTATCTCTTCCATAATCAAATTTGTCTTGTCGATAGTGTTTTTGTATCCCGGTTGGGGAATCAAAGGGCTTGCTCTTTCGGGTGGCATATCCTGCATCATTACTTCAATCCTGTATATCTACGCCACAAAGAGGGTCGCGCCCTATTTAACCTTTAACCCTTTCCTTTTTAACCTTAAAACATTAAAAGAGATTTGGGGGTTTAGTGTTTATGGCGCTATGAGTAATGTGGTGGCAATGATACACCTGCAATTGGATAAACTCATTATCAATTATTTTCTCGGTGTCAACAGTCTGGCCTTGTATGATATAGCTCATCGGTTAGTGTTTTTCTTGTGGGGATTATGTGGCTCTTTTGTCGCGCCCGTTATGCCTGCAATATCGAAAATACATGCCTCTCACGGAATTGAGAAGTCAAAAGAAGTATTTCAAACTATCTTTAAATATACATCGCTAATCATCTGCCCTCTATTTTTATTCGTTGCCGTCTTTGCAAATACATTGATAATTGCCTGGTTAGGCAATGGTTATGAAAATGCCGTTTCAGTTTTGAGGATTTTGTCCCTGGCATATATGATTAATATACTCTGTGGACCGGTTACGTCCGTTCTCACTGGGGTAGGATCATATAAGATTTCGTTTTATGGGGGAGTGGTCGCCTCTATAGCTACAGCCCTGTTCTGCCCCATTCTTTCGGCTAAGTTTGGTATTGCAGGATGTGCAATTGGTATTTTGTCGGCATTTATCCTGGCAGACACCTTTCTATTTATTTGTCTTCACAGGCTTTTTAATACCTTTTCCATATCCCGCATGTTATATCATTCGCTCACTTTTCCCGTGGTAATAAGTGTGGCTGTGTTTTTTACGGCGAATATAGCAATAGGACACTTCTTTTTAAACAGGTTTATCGGATTGACACTTGCCAGCGTTTCACTTTTGATTGTTTATGGTTTGCTCATATACAAAGACAGAAATTATCGGGCTGTATGGCAGTCTATTTCTGCGGTTCGTTTATGATTGTTTTTAAAACGTTCAAGATGCATTTGTGAAATGTGCTGAAATGATTAAAAAAACTTGCAATCTTGTTCGTTTTTGCTATAGTGTCTGATACATGGAGAAAAGCAATTCCCTATCATTTCATTTATCATTCATTTCATTAAATCAACCACGCGAGATCCTTTTTAATGCTAAAGATACCATTACGTATCAATGCGGCGCCTGACACCTTCCGCGAGGGTATTTATGAACGCATCGTATCCCATCGCGCTTATCTCGTTTTTCTAAGCGGCATCTTCTTTGCAATCGTTATCGGGTATTTCATCACCTGGCCTGTCATGGCCGGAGATACCGATTTGTGGTATCACCTTTCCGGGGGGCGATATCTCTGGCAAAACGGATCGATAGCGCGCGACGCCTTCTTTTCCTATATAGAACCGCAAAAAGTCTGGTACAACTATTACTGGCTGTTCCAGGCCATTGTTTACCCGATCCATGCGTACACCGGCTATTACGGCCTGATCGTCCTGAGATGCATCTTGTATTCGGGCACGGTCTTTTTTGTCTTTTCCTTCTTTATAAAGCCCAACAGCGACAGGAAAGGGATGCTTTTGTGCCTGTCTTTTTTTGTCTTGTACCCAATCTCGCTGACCTATCGCGAACTGTTGGTGAGGCCGCATCTTTTTTCCTACTTTTTCATCATCATTTTTCTTTATATCCTGGAACGTAAAAGGGAGAAGGCCTGGCTGCTCCCCATCCTCGGCATCCTCTGGTGCAATATCCACGGCATCGAATTCCCTGTCATGTTCCTCATTCTTCTCGCTTATCTGGCCGAGAGCTATTACGAAAAGCGGGGCAAGACCTCATTGGATTCAGGGGGAAGCAAAAAGATAAAGCGGTTGCTGATCGGCACACTTTACACGGTTTTCCTGACACCCCATATTACTGATCTGGTCAAGGCGCTCTTCACCATAACCTACGACAATGCCCTGCACCAGCACCTTTATGTTAGTGAATTAATACCGCTTAATCTCAAGGCGATATTTGTTTTTTCGCTCTTCCCCATTTCGAACCTTGCAGGATCTTTTCAGCATTTTCTCATAATCGCCTCATTTTGTTCCGTCATAATCTGTTTGTTTAAAAGAAATGTGCGGCTCAGCCATTTGATTATCTTTATCGCCTCTGTCTTTTTATTAAAAAAGCATAACCGTTTTGTTTATGAGTTTCTTCTCCTGAATATACCTTTGGTCCGGCATGGGCTTCAGTCTGTTATCAAACCATCAGAAAATAAGAAATCCGCCCTTTATCAGGCCGCTCCGGCTATTATGTTTTTAATCATGGTGGCAGTCCCCCTCCTGGCCTACGGGAGCCAGCTCAAAAACAGACCGGTTTTCCCCTTCTCCCGCACAAAGCTTCCGGCGGGCGTAGTGCAATACCTGAACAACCTCGGCATTGGCGGCAGGATCATGAACGAGCCCGACACGGGCGGTTATCTGCCCTGGGCGCTTGACAAGAAATACCGTACCTATATGGACATGGAGCTTTCCCTTTTCCGCGACAACGACTTTGCTTTTATTAACCATGCCTTTGATAATGAAAATGCCTTTCGCCTGTTTATCAAAAAATACGACCCCGATTTCATTTCTGTCTCGCGCTATCGCTCTAATTTCAAGGAAGTAGTCAGTAAATACAAAGAATTCCGGCTTGTTTTTTTTGACGATAGGGAAGCCCTTTATGTGAACACGAGACGATTGCCTGGTGTGGGCGAAAATCAAGAAATCAAAGAGATTGACCCGTTCCACTGCCAGGAGATTAAATATGCCTCAGAAACCAAAGAACGGCTGTCAAACATGTTGGCGGAGGCGATGCCGTTAAAAAAGCTTTATCCCGAAGGCTACATGGTTAATGCTATCATAGCCAATATATTAAATGCAAACAACCAGCATGAAAAGGCCTTGCCTTATGCGGATTCCATCATTCGGTATTCCCCTGAAGTTCCCACTGGTTATGCACTCAGAGCGGATGCCCTCCTGGGCATGGGGCGCGCTCACGAAGCAGCCGCTCATTACCAAAAGGCCATAAGCAGGGGGGTGATAACGGATACACTAAACGTATATAGAAACTTAGCCGTTTGCTATGTAAAAACAGGCAATTACAAAAAGGCTTATGCGTTGCTATCCCGTGTCATTAATCCCTTTAACGTGAAGACGGATTATAAGGATATCTACGAATTAGCAATGTCTGCCGCCTCGTCCGGAAAAATAAAAGCGGCTCAGGATTTTTTGCGCATAGCAGAGGTAAAGCTGCCGCCTGATGATGCCGAATATACCAAAAAAATCAGTGACGCCGTCATTTCCCTTGGGCTTTCCGGAGGAGCAACGCCTGGCATGAATTAGGCTAAAACACGCAGAGGTAGGAGCCGTCTCCTGACGGCGATTGGCAATGCTCAACGGTGAGCAAGCGCCCGGTCGCCGTCAGGAGACGGCTCCTACCAAAAACTTTGAAATTCCTATACATCGAGGTAGAGAGACACGGACGGTATGAAACTTTCAGTAATTATCCCCTGTTATAACGAGGCCGGCACGATAGAGAAAATTGTCGATGCGGTTTTGCATGCCCCGTATACCGGCAAAGAAATAATCATCGTGGATGATTTCTCTACGGATGGCACAAGAGAAATCCTCAAAGAAAAGGTAGCGCCGAGGGTTAGCCGTGTCATTTACCAGCCTGTCAACCAAGGCAAGGGGGCTGCGTTGCGGGCCGGCATAAAACAGGCAACGGGAGATATCGTCATCATACAGGACGCCGATCTTGAATACGATCCATCCGAATACCCTAAAATTATTGAACCGATCATTAATAATAAGGCGGACGTGGTTTATGGATCAAGATTTATCGGCAGCGAGCCGCACCGTGTCGCATATTTTTGGCACCGGCTCGGCAATGGCTTGCTTACCCTTTTCTCCAACATGCTTACCAATCTGAATCTGACGGACATGGAGACCTGTTACAAGGCGTTTCGCAGGGAGATCATACAGTCCATTTCCATAGAAGAGAACAGATTCGGCTTCGAACCGGAAATTACCGCAAAAATCGCCGGTAAAGGGGTGCGTATCTACGAAGTTGGCATATCGTACTACGGGCGAACATATACGGAGGGGAAAAAGATTTCCTGGCGCGACGGGTTCAAGGCCATTTACTGTATCATCAAATATAATCTGAAGCGATGAGAGACCATAATACATGGAAGAACCCATTCTGAGAAGAATGCGGATAAAAAAAGTGTTGCCGACGATCCTAAAATATGCCGACTGCCGCGTCCTCGATATCGGGTGCGGATGGGAAAACCGGCCGCTGAAAACCATGGATCCATTTATAAAAAACGGCGTAGGCATAGACTTCAAAGTTCAGGAGATGGAAAGCGCCAAACTAAAAGCCATTAAAATGGTTATGGGCAGCGCCCCCCCCTTTATGCCTCAGACCTTTGATGTTGTTACTATGCTAGCCGTTCTTGAGCACCTTTCTGAACCGTTGGGAAGTGGAACGTATCTTGATAAAGGGCGGACGGCTTGTTATTACCGTACCAAGCAAAATATCGCAGCCACTCCTTGAGTTTCTTTCCTACCGACTCAAGATCGTCAACCCTAATGAAATCAGGGACCACAAGCACTACTATAATTACAACGATTTAAAAAAGCTGTTTTCTCAGACCGAAATGTCTATCGAATTTCACCGATATTTTCAACTGGGATTAAACAATTTTTGTATTGTCAGAAAGGTGTGAATTACCTTGCAGACACAAAAGGCCGGATTGGTTTGATTCCCCGATGTAGGTCATCTGTTTTACATGGCCAAGAGGAGTGTTAGGTGGTTGCGGTATAAAGGGTCATCGTGTACTCGTGTGGGTAATATTTCAGTATAGTTCTTTCTCTACACCATAAAACACAAGGGTTTCAGAGGAAAGTAAGACTTAAAATACTTGTCACGCTTAGTCTCTTCTAAAAAATATTTTGACATTTTTAGCAAAAATATGAACACGGTTAACCCTGTCAGGGTTTTAAACCCTGACAGGGTTGGGTTGATGCACAAATTTCGTGCCTCGGATTTTGTATCTTCCGACTCGTTCTGGTTAGGTTATATTCCTGCGTTACGTTAAGAGAAAAGACGCAGAGAAAGGCTGGAATTAAGCGGGTTGTCAATGGCTTATAGGATTTTGTCAATTCAGTGCTTATGCTTTTCTTTGCGCTCTTTGCGGCTTTACGCGAGACAGACCTGAATAGTTACGTTTCGCTTATTGCTAAAATAGCTCATTAAACGATACCGGACATCAACGTTAATACTGCAACACCCCTATCCCTTCGCAGCAAACCCGACAAATCTTTAATACTGAAACCCAACAAATCCCGCCCCTGCGGCCCCTAAGAATTCCATGCCGAAATCAGTTATATAGAGTTTATTTCCGGCTGTACTATCATAATAAAAGTGCGATCCAACTTCAGGAGTTGAAGTTCCAAAGCCTGCCGTGGTAAGGCTGCTATTATATATATATGATGTGGTAGTTCCAGACCAAGACACTTTATTAAACAAATTGGAAAAGACATTGTCCAAATCCCAACTCTGTGGTGTTGTATTAGGCGGGTAGATACTTGGATTTGCATAGTAACCATATATTTTATTACGCGTAGTAGTGGTACCACTAACATTTTCTTCATACACTTTTAAAGCAAGGGTTGAATAGTTTTTGAGCGTGGTAACAGTCTTGCCACCAGCGGTAAAGGTGGTGGTAACGCCGCCAGTTGACGTCCCTAACTTTTGATAACCAAGTAAAGAAAAAGTCGTACCCTTTTTAAGCCAGAGAATAATAGATATTGTATTTCCACTGGTATCCATCAATGGATAAAACGTCGATGGCAAAGCAGTCACCCATGTGGGCGCTTTATCTGACCCAGAGGTAATGGTACCGTTGTTCGCTTTAAAATACGAAAGACCGTATTCGTTCGTTTCCGCTGTGTCGGAAACCCTAAACGACAATCCAATCATAAACCAACGGCCTTCATTTGTACTTGAACCTATGTTTACAGCATACTTGGCCTGTAATCCGTAACTCAAAAGCCCATTACCAGCATTTCGCCACGAAACCAAATCTGGGGTATTAGTACCGGTAGCCCAGTTAAAGGTCATTATCACACCGGTGTTCGCGCTTGCCGGTTTTAAATTTACTGTGTTAATTCCACCCGTATTTTCCGGCGCTGGTGCTTGTGAATAATTAAGTACGGCCCAGTTTTGATTAAAAGCAGCAGAAGATTCTGTAAAATTATCCGCAAACGGTTTCAATATGTTGTAGTGTATCGTTCTCGCCCCTTTGAACCATCCTCCTGTATGGATACCACCTGCAGATGTAACCAACGTATACGTTGGATTACTATTATCAATTGCAAGCGTAAACGAATTGCCATCCGAGAATGTGAATGTTTTGCCATCAAGGTTTGTTTTTGCTGTAGCTGCATCAATGAGAACCTGGGGAATTGCATATCGGCCACCAGACTCGGCCATATAGTAGCCCTGCGAGTGATTATTTGCAAATAGTTTCGTATAGCCAGAGATTGCAGTTAACTGGTATATGGATGCCCCGGCAATCGCGACGGCAAGTATCATAAAGATTATCCAGACAAGGAGCGACCCGCTCCGGTCCGAATATAGTCTGTTTTTTAAGAATAACGGTGTTTTTTTCATAGTGTCACGTGGTTTTATTTTTATAAATTTCTGGGTACAAAACGCAGGGTATAAGAAGATGTGGTATTATTTACCTCTGCATGGCTAAGGGTAACTTCCATCAATTTGGTAAGACCTGCCTGATATGATGACGACGCGGCACCATTATAAGTCTGTAGATATCCAATAGTAAAACCACTTACATTATCGATTAAAGTATCACCATCAAAAGTAAGCGGGGCGCCAGCGCCACCCCATGAAAGGGTATGCCCGGCTAATGTCCCGGTCGAGTATGAATACGATTGGAAAGTTACAGCGTTTGCGCTCCCGGATGATATAGAATCGAGGTTACCCAATTCCTCCATTATTCTAAGGACGGCTAGCTGGCCCTTCTGTGCCATTGCGACATTCGATTTTACCGTAACAAAGCCCTGGAAGACATTGTAAATACCCAAGCCAACCATTGCGGTTAAAATACTTACCAGCACCAAAGTGGCTATTACTTCTATGAGAGTAAAGCCCTTCTTGCTCAAAATCGTCTTGCTCATCCTAGTAATCTCTCATACAGAGGAAAATAAAACCGTTAATATTTCTCCCAGGCTATTCTTAATACTGACCTTAAGGAGGGGTCTGGCATCAGTGCTGAGGCCTGCTATCTCTTGCCCGGAGGAATTAAATTGAATAAACTTATTATCCACTACCGTATATTGCCCGTATCCATTGGACTGATTACCACTCCCTATCGCTGCACTTAGGCCACTCAGATTTGACATAAAGTTGGCTTTATAGTCAGCCGTAATGTTCTCCATCACTGTTTGTAACGCGCAAGATTGTTTTATATTAGTGATTGGTAGTGAGCTATTGGTAAGAGACGTGCCTAAATAGCTAACAGCTACGGTTCCTAATATAGCCATAACTATTATTGCTATAATAACTTCGATAAGCGTAAATCCGTATTTTTTGTCTTTAAATGGATATATCACTGTATAAAACCTGTATTTTTGGTTACCGTTATACTCTTGGAAATACCGCCAGACACCGTGATGGTTTGTGAAACAGCGCCGGGACTGCCCCACCTGTCATAAGTAACCGTCGTTCCGGCTACCGAAACATCTGTTTCCAAAAGATGCGTGGGAGAATTTTCGGCTGGGAGATTGGACGGTGCCGTAATACCATTTTTTTGAAGGGTATAAGAGGTTCCGCCAAATGCAATCCCCCAGGTGACATCGTCACACATAGCCCTGGACTGGGCGTAATAAAGATTGGCCTTCAGTATCTCCACCTCTGTATCAACCTTATCAGTTGCCAGCGAAACAATACTTGGTACAGCAACGGCTGTAAGAATGCCAATTACCACCAATACGGCGATAATTTCAATTATCGTAAAACCCGGGATATCTTTACAGAAAGTTTTTGTGCATTTAATCGTTCGCATTATCCTAATTCCCAAAACTTTTTTCATTTTCCCTGGAGAAGATTTCACTTTTCTGATGTAAAGCTGATGTTTGGACACGGGGCACCGCGCCCTTGCCGGTTTTTGCAACCTGTTTCCTGGCTTGGGCTGGATGCAAGGCGAAATCTCTGACGTGATAGACGTCTTTTTCTTCCGCTTACTTAGGGCTGATTTTCTTACGTGGATATTGCGCGCAAGAAGACATCCTCTGGTTAATGCTGTCCGCCATTCAGGACGGGTATTAGGAAATAGGGCAACGACGATGGCGACTTCAGGAACGTTGGCATAACGCCTGTTGTTGGCATTAAAAACGGGGCTGTGGTTGGTAAGTTAACCTCACACAACCCTTCCGATTTACTAAAACAAGGCCTTGCCCTTTTCAAACAGAAAAAGAAGCACTATACATTGAGAAACCCGGCAAGCATCCCCCGGTAGTAAATCATTACATTAAGCATAAATAGTGGCTATCTACGTGTAGACAGCCACTACCTATTCATCAATACTGCAAAGGTTCACAAATTGTGATTTGTTACATAATTATAAGAATTGCCACAGACAAAGGTACTGAATACCCTTCGTTGGCAGATTCCCACAACCAACGACTCTGTTAAGAATCTCCCCCTGAAACAGCAACAGCTACTGAGGCAGAGTCCAAACACCAGTCACATTGGAACCAAGGACCGTACCCTGCACCGCAGATACGCTGATAGTGATGGTAGAACCAGCCCCATTGACTCCTACGACAAAATCCGCACCCACATCGGGTATAGCACCGACGGCGGTGACGATTGCGGCTACGGTCGCAGCATTAGCATTGCCATTACTATCTAACAACAGTCTCGCGTATTCAGAGCTACACCTACCCTTTATTTCAGCAATCGCACCCTGGGCCGCCTTTACTCTGGCACTGTCTTGAATATCTAAGTATTTCGGAACTGCCACAGCAGCCAGAATTCCAAGAACCACCAGTACCGCGATAATTTCGATTAGGGTAAACCCCTCTTTACTACTTTTAACCAGTTTTTTAAATAATTTACCTTTCACAGCCTTTACTCCTTTCTAAAAAACTACCTATAAAATATCGCTAAACAAACGGGCTCACAGCTTAAAACTTCGCCACCTTTGCACACCCTGTCAGGGTTTAAAACCCTGACAGGGTATTGGCACCTTGGCGGATGGGAAAACTGTTACTTTATTTGAATCTTTGCCATATCCCACATAGGCAAAAACACAGCCAGCGCAAAAAAACCGACCATCGCCGTAAGACCAACAATAAGGACGGGACCCACAGCTTCAGGGAGCGCTTTTAATGCATACTGTACTTCTTCGTCGTAATGCGTTGTGATATCCCTGAGCATTTCGTCCAAACTACCGCCTTCTTCTCCAATCATAATCATATCAACGACCATTGGAGGAAAATATCTTATGGATTTCAATGGTTGTGCCAGACCACTTCCTTCCCTTACCCGCTCTTTTGTCTTAATAAATGCAGCAGAAATCGCGGTATTATTGATTATCTCCGATAAAATATCAAAAGAATTCATAATGGTTACGCCACTCGCCAGCAAGGTGGCAAACACACTTGAAAAGCGCGACATAGTGCTTTTTATTATCAAAGGGCCAATAATAGGTAATTTAGTTTTATAATCATCAACCTTATACCTGACTGATTTCTCTTTTAATAAACGAATAACAACAAAAACCACGGCAACTGCGCAACCCAACCAAATGTACCCATAGTCGTTAAGCGCATGATAGAGCCCGATACATATCCGCGTTGGCATGGGAAGGGCCACATGCGCCCTTTCAAATAATGCTGCAAACTTTGGCATAACAAAGATAACGAGAATAAAAAACGCAACAGAAAGAAAACCGAGCACGATAGCCGGATACCTTAGCGCAGCCTTAACATCCTTTTTAACTTGTTCTTCATGTTCCATGATATAGGTAAGCCGCTTGAGCACTTCCGGCAAGCTTCCACTCGTTTCTCCGGCGTGTATCATACTGAGATATAAAGGGGAAAACGCATAGGGATACTTTTTCATGGCGTCATGAAGGGCTACCCCTTTTTTAATATCAGCAGCCAGCGCCGCCGCTACCTTTTTCAGAACAGGGCTTTGTGTCTGAGCCTCCAGGATGCCCAGCACTCTCACAATTGATATACCGGCGCGGATCATAGACCGAAGCTGTTTGGTAAAAATTAAAATATCGGCCGCTTTAACGGCGCCTCTTCTTACCGTAAGACTTGACCAAAATGTCCTGCCAGATGCCGCTCCTGCTTTTTTGACTTTCAAGGGAACATATCCCCTCGTTGCTAATAAGTCACCTGCCACAGCAACAGAATCTGCCATAATGTTCCCAGACACACTGCTACCGTCTTTATCTATCGCTCTATAAGAATAATTGGGCATTTTATATCCGTATTGTGATTGTATTGATACGTGGAGTTATTATCAAAAGATGTGCACCTTTTACAAGGTGCAATGCGGCTGTTCTATAGTATTTTCTACATCATGACTGCCGAGGCGGCTTCATCAAAAGTGGTAATACCACGAAGAATTTTATCGATGGCATCGTCTTTCAGCGGTCTAAATTTACCCAATGACACAGCTTCACGAGCAATATCCTTCGCCGACCTTTTTTGTAAGATCATGTCGTGAATTGCTTCATCACTAAGAAGAACCTCAAAAAGTCCGGTCCTTCCCCTGTAGCCGGTATTCATACACTGTTTACAACCTTTTCCACGGCGAAAATTTGGCCTTTCAGGCTTATCAATGCCCCATTCCGCGAGTATCTCTTTAGAGGGGCTGTATGCTTCACTGCAATGAGAACAAATAGTCCTTATCAATCTTTGGGAAAAAGTTACCAGAAGTACCGCGGAAACCAAATATGGGTCTATATTCATATCCATAAAACGGGTGATTACACTTACCGCGTCATTCGTGTGCATGGTGCCCAACACTTGCTGTCCCGTATGGGCAGCATGGATAGCAATCGTTGCTGTTTCAACGTCACGGATTTCTCCCACCAAAACAACATCCGGGTCCTGACGAAGTATTGCCCTGAGACCGCTGGCAAACGTCATCCCGGCTTTTGGGTTTAGCTGAACCTGGCGAATAGTTTCAACCCTGTATTCCACAGGGTCTTCCAGGGTAATAATGTTGACGTCTGGCTTGTTAATTTCATTTAACAGGGCATACAAGCTGGTGCTTTTCCCGCTTCCGGTAGGGCCGGTGCTTAAGATCAAACCATGTGGTTTACGAAGGGCCGCTCTTAACTTATCGATATCATTACCACACATGCCAAGACCTTCAAGGTCAAAAATGCGTTGCTCCCTGTCCAGGAAGCGCATTACCACGTTTTCTCCAAAAACTGTCGGCAAAGTCGAAACACGAACGTTAACCTCCCGCCCCTCCACTTTAATGGTAAACCGCCCATCTTGTGGTATTCTCATTATCGTGATATCTATGTTAGCCAGAATCTTCACCCTGGCAACAATACCTGCATGCATTGACTTGGGAGGTGAGCTCATATCGTGAAGCTTACCATCAACCCGGAAACGGAGCTGGAGCTCATCTTGCTTAGGACAAACATGCACGTCACTAGCGCCGTCACGAAGGGCCTGCTCGAATATAGAATTCACCAATCGCACCACAGCAGGCTCGCCAGCCATATCTTCCAATGAAGAGACTTGAACGTCTTCCTCATCTTTTTGCACAAAGGTAGAAAGTCCTTTATCAACGGCCTTTATATCGTCCAATATTCCAGAAACAGAGGTTTCGCTGCCATATACCGCCTTAATCAGGTCATTGAGTTCACTTTCTTTACAAAGGATCGGGTCTATTTCGCAGTTTGTTAAAGCCTCCACGGCATCTAATGCAACAATGTTCAGCGGATCTGTCATAGCAACCGTTAAGGTACGCCCGGTTTTCTTTATTGGCACTAGCTTATGCTTTTGTGCGGCATTAAACGCCAGCACACTCGAAATATCCTCCGCTATTGGATATTTATCAGACTGATATCTTGCTATCCCTAACTGTTCAGACAGCACATCGATGAGGTGTTCATCCTTTACGATGCCTTCCCTTACCAAAAACTGGCCCAGCTTCAAATTAAGCTTATTCTGCGCAGTCAAGGCAGTGCCTAGTTGGCTCTCTGTTACTTTTTTACTCGCTACGAGTAGTTCTCCTAGCTTCTTCTTCATGTTTTCCTCCTACCAATAGAGACACCATCTATCGGTACGACGCCGCTGATTAAGCCCAAAAAACACCCGTCTGGTAATGTATTGGTTTCATAACCCATTAAAAATAATCCAAATTCTGACATTTTCGGTATAAACATCAACTTCTGATGTTTAATCTTGTTCCTTGTTATCGGCAGATTCTGTGCCTTTGTCCTGGAGGAGCATAGCCTTCAGCTTTTTCATTACAGAAGGCTTCGTCGGCTCCTCTTGTTCCTTATTGACAGTAACTCCTCCACCTTCGCTCTCTATGGTCAAATTTTTCTGCTCTTCCTGTGCGGACGAACGTAACGATTCATCCAACACAAGTGCTTCACCCTGCCCCTTGTTGCCGGCAGACTCTGCGCCTTCGTCCGGGAGGAGCATCTCTTTCAGTTCTTTCAGCTCCTTCCGTTCGGCTGGCTTCGGTTCAGATGGTACCTGCTCAACTAGCGTCCGTTCAGACGGTATCTGCTCAACTGGCTTCAGTTCAACCGGCTTCAGTTCAATCGGCTTCACCGACTCCTCTTGTTCCTTATAGGCGGCATATCCTCCACCTTCACCCTCAATGATCAAACTTTTCAGCTCTTCCCGTGCGGATGAACGCGATGACTCGCCCTGCACTAGTGCTTTATCCTGCCCCTCGTTGCTGGCAGATTCGGTGCCCGCACCCCTAATGGTCAAATCTTTCGGCTCTCCCTGTACAGACGGTGGTAACGACACATCATGAGCTTTTGATTTATCGCGTTCTTTAATGCCGGCAGATTCGGCGCCTACACCCTCAATAATCAAATCTTCCCGCTTTTCATGTGCGGCTGTTTTCGCCGCAACCTCATGTTGTACCTCTACCCTTACATGGGGCGGTAAAATCTTGGGCGTTATGAAGATGAGAATCTCCTGCATAATATCACCCTTGGAGTCTCTGCTAAAAAGCCATTTTACTACGGGAATGTCCTGCAGAATCGGAATACCACTTTTCGCGGCGGTGTTGGTTTGCTTCGTCAATCCGGAAATTACTATTGTCTGCCCCTCGTTAACAATTAATGTTGTCTGCGTCTGCTTTTTAATAATATAGGGGTTCCCTTGCACATCGCGGGTTGGATCGACTTCGTCTTTCTTTACCAGTATCTTCATTTTTAAAGATTCGCCATCAATCACATGCGGTGTAATTTCCAGCCTAAGAACAGCATCTACAAATTGCACCATTTGCGTGACAGCGCCACCCGCTGAGGCAGTTGACACGTATGGGATCTTCTCTCCGGTTTCCGTAAATGATGTTTGATTGTCAAGGGTCGTGAGCGACGGGGATGAGAGAATATTGAGCAAGTTTTCGTCTTGCAGCGCCTGCAATTGTACATCAAGCATACTGCTGTCAGAGAAGCCGTACAGGAGACCCAAACTTCCGGATGCGCCAGCCTTATCAAACACGTCAGTTAATGGGAAGTTTGACATAAACCCCTGCCCAGTTGCACCGGTACTGGAATAAGGCACTATGTTTCCGTCAGCATCAACGTTACCACCTGCATTAAGTTTTGGGTTACCACCTAAAGCCCCGCCCCATTGCACACCTAAGCTTCTGGCTGTTGCTTTCGTAGTTTCCACAATATTAGCCTTTATTTGTACCTGGGGGGCTGGCTTGTCTATTTGTCTAATCAGTGAGAGTACTTTATCCAAATCCTCACGAATGGCCTGAACAATCAGGGAATTGCTATGTTCATCCACTCTTACAGACCCACGGGCAATCCCTTTTTCATCTTTCGTAAAAACCCCTGCAAGATTTTGCGTCAATTTTGCCGGATCCGCATAATCGATAGTTACCATAACAGTTACCAGCGGCTCTACCCTCTTTTTAATCATTTCCTGGGCATTTCTGGATTGCACGGCAGTTGCTACCTGCATATCCAGATTGACGTCTTCTATGGACATGATTTGCAAAATGTCCCCTTCCCAAAAATACGTTAAGCCCTGCGCACGCAAAATTGCCTTAAATGCCCGATCCCATGGAATATCATTTAAATCAACCGTAATTTCCCCCTTAACCCCATCTTTTACCATCATATTCAAATCGACGCTTCGGGCCATGGACATAAGGGTGCTTTTCACGTCAGCCTTGCGTAATTTTAAATTCATTTTCTTGGTAGGCAAACGCTGCAAGAGGGACTCATCTTCCACATCTTTTTCTTTAGGCACACTAACGAGTTTCGGCCTTGCCGTCGGAGAGTTACCCTGGGAATTCTCGGCCATGCTTTTCCACTTCTCCAAAAACTCACTGTTTAAGTCTTTTTTACTGGTTGAACAACTTGCAATAAAAAAAGCTATAGGAAAATATAACACTAACCCCCAAAGCTTTTTGCTGTTCTTTATGTAGTTCATGTTAATTTTCCACCCCTGTTAAAAGTATTTCTAAATTGCTACTCTCCACCTTATTTTCAAGAACAACGCTTGATGAAGTAATAGCTTTCACAGTATACACCCCCGTATATTCTTCTATTATATCTCCAACCATGTACTCCCCGTCATTAATAATAGCCATTTCTATTTCGCCGCACAGACAATACCCAGAATAGACAAATTTCGACCGGACTTCTTCGCTAGTCGCACCAAGCTGTATTCCAGCGCTTACCAGAGCATCATAAAATTTAGCTTTAAAAAATGGGTCACTTGACCATTCAGCCTCAGCCCGGTGACCAATATCGGTATACAAAAACGCGGTTGACGCACCAATGGTTTTAGTAACGCTCTCTATATAAGCAATAATTTCAGGAGATGGTGACCCTCTAATCATTTTCCCCATACGATCAACAGCTTCAGACGTTTCTTTTCCATCGGAAGATTTGCGAACCAAACCCTCCGTCGGTTCGAGATGTAAATAGTACACACCATACAAAACCAACAGTATAGACAGATAGATTATAATTTTTATTTTTTTTGAGTGTTCTAGCATTGTTCAATGTTTATCGAAAGAATTGCCTGGTTTATTTTTGCTTGCACCTTAATGGTAAAATCGTACGGATTCCTTCCGGGTTTGTATTTATTTAAAATATAACCACCGTGCTCTTCTGCCTATTAACTAAGATATCCTGATCCATAAGTTTATTTTAAATTCTTTTGCATTTTTCGTTTGCTGAATATCGATGGACCCAATATGCTCCAAATATGGAATTCCCCCAACATGAGTTAAAAGTTTACGAAAATCAAAATAATCGCCTTTGAAGACCGCAAATACCGACAAAAAGCCTGGATTTCTGGATACGGATTCCAAATTAGGCACAATAGCGTGGACCTCCATGTTAGACTCTTTAGCTATATCCCTTAAAATATCATAAAAAACGTCTATTTTATCCTTTTCAAGGCGAGTCTTTCCAGGAAATGGTAACGCCTTCGTTTCCATCTGTTTGAGTTCCATATTAAGCGTGCTATAGAGCGGCATCAAGCTTCTCTGAATACCCAATTGGAATTGTAGCTCTTTGATTTTCAGTCCCAACCTGCCTGAATAGTTGCTTGCAGGTAATATCGCCAGGAAAACTAAAATCGCTATACCCGTTGCGCATATCAGGAAAGTAGGGAGGCTCTTTTTAAGCTTCTGCATATTTTCGTTAATTCTATTTTCAATCATGTTAAGTCCCGATTTCTATAGTTAGAGCAAACTGGAGAGCGAACTCTTTCGAGAAAGGAACAAACCTCGTTTTATCAACATCTACCTTACGAAACATTGGAGACAAACGCAATTTCATTGCATAATCGAGCAGTATGGCTTCTAAATTACCACGTTCACCTACTACAATACCACTAACGACCATCCGCTTTTCTTCTCCACGCCGTTCTTTAACTATAATATTATTTGTGTTAGGACTCCCGCCTTTCGGCTCTAAAGAAACGGCTCCAAAGTTAGCATTAACGCTAATGATATTTATTTGCTCCGGAAGCGCAGCGGACATCGCCTGCATGACCGCCAAGCCTAAATACCTTTCAGCGTATTGTTTTGAAAGAGGTTGACTGTTTTTGATCTTTAAAACCATTACGTCTATCATCTCCTTGCTTAAACGCGGACTATACTCTGCCAACTGACGTTCAATACGTTCTACCGCCGCCTTCTTTCTCGCGTTACCACCGCCTAGGACAGCCCAAAAGCCAATACATATAACAAAAGAAATGAAAAAGGCTGAAAAAACTATCCGGCTTACCCGATTGACAAAAAGGTCCTGACTTTTCTCTTTATAAGTATATAAGATGTTTGGTGTTCGGTCGGGGGCAGACAACGCCACACCCAGCGCAGGCATTAAAGCGATTCTGTCTGAAACACAATTCTTATTCGCCTTATCCTCTCCGCACGGAATTACAGAGCTCAACGGGTCCAGTATTACCGCTTTTATACCACACTGCTCACTTATATAACCAGCAATTTGTCCTGACAGATTTATTATGCCTGATAAGTATATTTTTTCTACCGCCGGGCCGGCGGTATTCTTTCCATAATACTCAAACGTTATTTCTACCTGCTTTATCAGCCTTTTCAAAGCGGGCAACATCATTTCAAATATCTCTTTGCCATCAAGACCAAAACCGAATTCATGTGATCCCAGAGGCACAGACTCACTGCCAAGACTAGAGATTAATTTCCGCACATTTCCTTCATCAGCCCGAATATCACCCTCCGCAGGGACATCCGCACTGTCTTGTCTTGATTTGATGTCATCCAGCACGGCATCAACGTTGCTCTTGATTCCCGCTTTTATATTACGGCTTAAAACCAAATCATTCTGAGAAAAAATATCAATACGTGAAAAGTCATTGCCAATAAACAAGTGCGCAATGACACTCTCGGGATTTCGAATCCAACCGGTTCTAAAAATATTCTGCAAAGAAAAAGGGACAATGGTTAGTCCGCTCAAGGGAATTCCTATGCGGGAAAACAAGCTTCTCACTTCATCAACATCCCTGTGAGGCACCGAATAAGCCACAACAGGCAACCTGTATGCCTCATCCCGCCTTACCGCACCCCGAACTTCAAAGTCAAGGATACATTCTTTTTCGTCGTAAACAAGTTCTTTTTTTGCTGCCCAATAAACAGCGTTTTCTATATGTTTTCTTGGCACACTTGGTATTTCAAAATTACGTATATTAACATAAGCAGAAGACATATTAACCCATATATTGGGGCTACTTTCCGTGCCACATAAATTGTTCAGCTCTGACTTCAGGGTGTTTTCGAAAGCAGAGGTCCCCCTGCCATTTTGAGAAGAAAATGATATACATTTCCAACCTAAAACTTTCCAGGTATTGTTTGATAATTTTACCGTTTTTAACAATTTAACATGGTAAAGCCCGAGATCTATCCCAATGGTAACAGCGGACCTTTTTACGGTAATCATCTTATCAAACAAAGGCATGCCGCCAAAATCTATGAAAGATTTTCCGCCTGCAGTGTTCTTATACTTATGAAGCCAGTTGGATTTAGACATATTTACAATACCTAATTATATCGGTAGCTCTATTCTCAAAGGGTAAAACCTACTATTAAAACGGACATCTTCCCAACGCAATCATTCATTTGCCGTTATCTGGATACGTATGCCTCCAGGCCATCGATCTTTTGATCACTAAGTCTAAATTTGTCAGTATCATACATGTCCTCGTATACCCTCTTTGAAATACAAACGCGTCCTGGAGGGGCGTATTTCTGGAAGTGACCTGCAATATCAATTACACGGTCACACATCTTCTCCGCGGGTAGATTTTCGTCGTAAGAAACCTTGCCGCTGTTTATACCACAACGAACAGCAAAATCCCGCCTCATACTTTTTTGCGTTTTATTGAAATCTTTTAAGTGTTGCAGTATATCAAAGGCAGCTTTTACGGCGCTTGCAGCCGAACCAAAACAAGCCATTACTCCGTCTGGCGTCCAGCTAGCTTTCAAATAGCCATTTTCTTTAAACGCATTTTCCACGAGGTTTTTATATTCGGCAAAATCCAACTCAACTACCGTTGGATTTTCACCTACCTTCATGCCCGTGGAATCTACCACGTCAACAGCGAGGAATGATAGATTTCTTTTCATCGAATCGAGGCCTTGCTGCGCCTCTTTTAAGATTTTAAGCAGTTCTTCTCTTCTCTCGGTACCGTCCTTCGCCCCACTAAATTTTAATGCATTCATCTTTTCTTCAAGGCGGGAATAATCTGCTATTTTGCCGAGCTGTGCTAAATCGACATGGCTTTCGTCTATTGTCTGTTTTACCGTCAAGTATTCGGATAAGTTTAAAATACGCCAGGCTATTAACCCTACAATCCCCCGAACTATGTAAGTAACGATGCCAAGAATTACGCGTGAAAGGTCATGGCCATTAATAGAGGGAATAAGCGACGCTGGATAAGCGCTAAGTATTAAATCATAAAATATAAAAGGTTTTGCAAAAAAATTAGAATCCAAACCATTAAAAAAACTTAAACCATACCCCACGGCATATATAAAAATAACCGTTGCCAGCGCATATCTAATAACAATCCCAAAGACACCAATAGCCTTGAGAAATATTATCAAAGGGCTAGAGTGGGATACCGTTTCTTGTTTTAGGTTAGACGCGTCCATAATATTAGTAGTGACTCGATATTAAAGTTTTAACTAGTATAACGTTTCATTGTTACAACTGACAAATACCTATACCCTAACAACATCGCTGAAGGAACTGAAGGAACTGAAGGAACTGAAGGAACTGAAGGAACTGTGGTTACATCTAACCATAAGTATTTTGCATTGTCAAGATTATTTTATTTTCCCGTATGTATTTTTACCTCTTTACCCGCAGGGACACGACGCTCAACAGCGCTACTTGAGCAGAATGTATACCAGTGGTAAACTTTAGTGAACTTACATTGTCTTTATCACCAGATTTGCGTCCGTATGCAGGCAGGGCACTTCGGCTGATCAAGAGCGATGAAACCCTTGGCGGTGGTTTATCATGGGTTGTTCCAGGGATTATTTTGATATGGGTGTGGGACTTGTTTGTCAATCTGAGGAAGTAAAAAAATGTTACCGATACCCCAGATGTGTGTTACTGAAATAGTACAGGATATGCTATTTCTACCATAGCATGTTTCTTCAGAGTAAAGTATGTTTCTATAGCGTGAGTAAGAATGCCTGAAAGATGGCAGCGTTCTTAACTTGATGCTCAGGAATTTCAAAACGACTTTGTAGTGGCAATTCATGAATTGCCACTACACTGTTTAAAGCCGCCGAAGGCCTAATTTATTATTTTCAAGCGCTACTGTATGGATGAGATTTTTCGTAACACTTCAGTTTTTTGAAAAACCTAGGAAGACATAAAAAACAACAATAGTCCCGTTCGGGGTGATCTGTTTGTAGCGCAATAAAATTCAATAGGGTAAGTAGCTCCGTAGGAGCGGCCTGTTTATGACTGACTGGGAGACAGGTCGCTCCTGACGGAGCTAATATCTGCGATGGCAACCTGTCTTGCTACAAACAGGTTGCTCCTACGGAGCTTATTGGTAATACGTTTTTCAAAAGACTAAAGTGTTACGATTTTTCAGACCAGTAGTTAAAGGCCATCTTGGTAAGATGGGGTGGGGCAGAACAGGTTAGGGTGTAGCCAAAAGCTTCTGTTTTTCGAAAAATGCCGGGCGAATCCCCGGTGGTTACCGGATTAAGCGTCAAAAACCCGACTTGATTGGCTATGATGGCCAAGGTAACATTGGAAGCAATCAGGGAGGAAAAGACGTTAGCAATTCCTGTTGACCGAAGTACTACATTTTGTTATGTTAAAAACTCATTTTTAAATTGCATATACGGCCGCGAGCAGTAAACTATGGAGTCACCATGAACAAAACGTCTCATAAAGCACGTATACTCGCTGACCGTCATCCCGTTTTTACCATACATACCCCATCCATTGAGTTTTCGAACGATTCTTTAGCAATAGTACACAGATTTAGCGCAACGGGAGGATTGTCATTTACTCCTACGACGCGTATAGGTGGAAACCCTACAGGGAAGGAATCAGCGCTTACCCGTTTAGCGCTTTATGGTTCTTTGGTTGAGTCTCTGAGTTATTGGAAGGCCTGCTACTCTCCCAAAATCGTAATAGAACCGGCTATCCCCAACGAGGCATTCCGGTGGTTTGAAGATTTGCTGCTGAATGGACTGATGGAATACCGATACGTAAATGGACTTCCTGCCAGATTTGTCCCGGGAATAGCATGGGAGGACGACAACACATTAACGAAAGACGTTGGGCATAAAGGCACGGTGCCGCTCGTGCTCGTAAGCGGAGGAAAGGACTCGACAGTAACCTTATCGCTTCTTGCCCAAAACGGCCCAACAAAGGCATTTGTTTTAAATACATTGCCGGCCGCAGAGCGAGTACTCGCCGCTTTTCCCGACGTCGAGATAGTGAGAGGTGTGCGAAGCATTGACCCCGCTCTTTTGGAGTTAAATAAAAGTGGCTATCTCAACGGGCATACACCATTTTCCGCGATACTTTCGGTTATATCGACCATTGCGGCTATTTTGTCTGACGCTTCTGAGATAATTGCTTCCAACGAGGCAAGCGCTGAACTTCCTTTCGCATCCTACGAGGGTTTGGAGGTAAATCATCAATATTCCAAGGGTATTCGGTATGAAAAAATATTCGCCAAACTGATCACCCAAACCATCCCTGGCGCGCCGCCCTGGTTTAGCTTTCTCCGCCCGCTTTCGGAGCCTCAAATCTGCCGATTGTTGTCAAAAAGAAAAGAGTTGCTTTCGCTTATATCGAGTTGCAATAGAAACCAATCCGTTGGCTCCTGGTGTGGAAGCTGCCCCAAATGCGTCTCGACGTGGATACTTATGCTTCCCTTTATCAATCAAGCCGAACTTAAAAAGCTCTTTGGCAGGGATGCGTTAGAGGAAGGCAAATATCTTCTGCCGGCGCTTTTGGGCAAAAACGGATGCCGCCCGCTTGAATGTGTGGGAACTCCCGAAGAACTTGATGCGTCTCTCCGTTCTGCTGCAGGTGAAAAAGAGCCTCTTAATCGGTTCCTTTCTCAGTATTCCACCCATTTATTACCTGAAAGGTATGAACGTCTGCACAAAGTTGCTCTTGAGGAGGCAAAAGATGCTTGAAAATATTTTATCTGCTCCTCATATTGCAGTTGCTGGTTTGGGGAAGGAGGGGTGTACAACCATTTCATGGCTTCGCCGTAAGGGATATCACGGGAAAATTATAGCGGCTGACTTAAGGGAAAAAGAGGTTCCCGCGGGGGTTGACGAAGCATGTTTTGGCAATAATTACTTAGAAAACATCAGCAAGACTCCCATTATATTTCGCACGCCCGGCATCCCACCCGAAAAGTTTTTGAAGGCCGGATGCCGGCCAAGCGCAATAACAAGCCAAAGCGCAATTATTCTGGCTCATTGTTCCGTTATCGGGGTAACCGGGACAAAGGGAAAAAGCACCGTTTCATCTCTCATTGCCCATGTTTTGAGGAAGGCACATATCCGTTGCTATCTTGCCGGAAATCTGGGGACTCCCTTTTTTGAACTACCGGACGAGGCCTGGAATGAAGTTATTGTAGCGGAATTTTCTTCGCATCAACTTTTAGACGTTTGCCACTCTCCGCACGTTGCCGTTCTCCTGGGGATAGCGCCGGAACACCTTGACTATTACAATAGTTTCGAATCCTACGTGCAGGCCAAAATGAATATTCTTTCACACCAAAATACGAATGACATCCTCATAGCTTCACCTGCTTGCAAGCATGGCCTGCAGGCCATTGCGAGGGCAAAAGGGAAAATTGTCACCTTCGGGCAATCCGGTGAAGAGGATTTTGTTGTATCGGGAAGGGAGGTGGTTTGTTCCGGAAAAACGGTCATTAACTCATCTTTTTTGCGTGGAAGCCACAATGCCATTAATGTTGCCGCAGCCCTTGCCGCATGTTCGGTTGCCGGAGTTACTGTTGAGGACGGCGCAACGTTGGCGAAGGATTTTCTCCCTCTCCCTTACCGTTTGGAGACGGTGGCAGTGGCTGAAGGGATTGAATTTATAGATGACCCTCTTGCAACGACTCCGGAAGCGCTGATCGCCGCAATTGAGGCCTTTGATGGTAGGATCGGGGCAATTATATGCGGGGGCCACGAACGTAATCAGGATTATTCACGTGCAGCTCATGCCATCATAAAAAGCGGCCCGAAACTCCTCATAGCCTTTCCGACTACGGGAGAAAGGATTGCATCTCAAGTAACTGCAAATACAAATATGACGGGCAAATCTTCGCCTCAAGTCATTACCACAACCTCGATGAAAGAGGCCGTATCTGCTGTTCTCGAAAGATGTAAACCTGGAGACGTATGCCTGCATTCGCCGGGTGCGCCTAGTTTTGGGCAATTTCAAAACTACAAAGATAGAAGTAAGGCATTTCGAGACGCTATTTCTGCTTCTTGTTTTTTACCCCATTCTTCCAGCGGGAAGATTCTAACAAAATCCTTATTTTAATTGTCTTCCATCTCAGTCTATTAGCTGTTAAGATTACTCACTTTGATTTAAGCAATATTTAATTTTTAACGGATAATGACATGATACAAATAAGCAACCTGACCAAATCTTACGGCAAACAGACGCTGTACAGTGACATAACCCTGAGCATCGGCCCACGCGAGAGGGTTGGCTTTGTTGGGCGTAACGGCAGCGGTAAATCAACCCTATTCCGCCTCATCCTGGGAGAAGAACAGCCCGACAGCGGCATCATCAGCATACCCAAAGGTTACAAAATAGGCGCGTTGGAGCAGCACCTCAAATTTACCCAGAAAACGGTGCTGGACGAGGTGGCTACCGCGCTTTCGGAAGACGAAATATACGACCACTGGAAAGCGGAAAAAATACTGTTCGGCCTTGGTTTCACCGGACCTGACATGGGAAAACCGCCGGAGAGTTTTTCCGGCGGCTTCCAGATACGGATGAACCTGGCAAAGCTGCTGGTGCAAAACCCCCACATGCTTTTACTGGACGAACCGACCAATTACCTCGATATCGTCAGCCTTCGCTGGCTCAAAGGTTGGCTGCGGTCATTCCAGGGAGAGATTATCGTCATCACCCACGACCGTGGCTTTATGGACGAAGTGACCACCCACACGATGGGGATCGTCCGCAAGCAACTCCGCAAACTGAAAGGAGACACCATTACCTTTTTCGAAACCCTCGATCACGAGGATGAAATCCACGAAAATACCCGCGTCCACCAGGAGAAACGAATAAAGGAGATCGAGGAGTTTGTGGCGCGCAACATGGCGCGTGCCAGTACAGCAGGCCGCGCCCAGTCGCGCCTGAAGTTGCTGGACAAGATGGAGCGTATCGAAAAGCTTGACCATGACGCAATGCTGGCGTTCCGTTTCAATCACGAAAAGTGTCCCGGCAAAGTCGTAATGGAGGCACGCAACCTATCGTTTGCCTACGACGGCAATCCGGTCAACGCGTTGTTTAAAGACCTGACGTTCGCGGTAGGGGCGCAGGACCGCATCGCCATTATTGGGAAAAACGGCAAGGGGAAATCGACGCTGCTGAACCTGCTTGCCGGCGAGCTAAAACCAATCACCGGTGGCATGGCCACGCACCCCGGCATAAAAATCGGCCACTTCGGGCAGACGAACATCCAGCGACTCGACCTTAAATGCAACATCCTGGAAGAATTGAGCAAGGCGAACCCGATGCTCAATAACCAGCGTCTCCGCAGCCTTGCCGGCGCGATGATGTTTCCCGGCGACACGGTGGAAAAAAGCATAAAAGTGCTTTCCGGCGGTGAACGGAGCCGTGTATTGCTGGGCAAGATATTGGCCAACCCTACGAACCTCCTGCTCCTCGACGAACCGACCAATCATCTCGACATGGAATCGATAGAAGAGCTCACCGAACAGCTCGACGAATACGAAGGGGCGGTCATCATTATTACACACAGTGAAATGATTCTGCGTGACATCGCCACCAAGTTGATCGTTTTCAACGAAGAAAATGCGCAGCTTTTTTTGGGGAAATATGATGACTTCCTTGAAAAAATTGGTTGGGACGACGAACCGAAAGCCAGGAAAAAAGAAGATAAGGAAAGGAAGGTTAGTATACCCGACGTTACACCCTCCAGGCAAAAGCCACAAAAGAAGCGCGTTGGCGGCTTTGCGTAAAGGGGAAGATGCGATGAAAGAAGAGGCGTAGATATTTATACCGGACGATTGCATAGTCTTCCAGTTCAGGCCGTGACAGCATTTCGCTCACGGCACAAGCAAGAACACCTTATGTCCCTTTGCCCTCAACCCGCCGAGGATTTTCGGCACCTGAGCCTTATACCCTTCAGCCCGTGTTAAGTCTAAGTTTCTGTCGCTGATCAGGGATAAAATGTTGCGCTTCTAAAAAGCATTCATCTTTTTTGTCAAAAGCTGTGACTGCGATGTTTGACTACCTTTGCCTTGACGATATATACCACCTCTTCCGCAATATTGGTGGAATGGTCTGCGATTCGTTCCAGGTGGCGGGAAATGAGTACAAGGTGGACGGCGCGTGTTATGTTCGCGGGGTCTTGCATCATGTATGTAAGCAGTTCCCGGAATATCTGGTCGTTCAGCGCATCCACCGTAGAGTCCCGTTCGTATACGGAACGGGCAAGTTCGGCGTCACGATTTACAAAAGCATCGATACTGTCCTTCACCATCGTTTGGGTAATGGCCGCCATTCTTGGAATATCGATGAGCGGTTTTAGCTGCAGCTCCTGGTTGAGGGGAATCACGCGTTCCGCGATATTAACGGCAAGATCGCCCATACGTTCAAGGTTGTTGATGATCTTGATTGCCGAGGTGATAAACCGGAGATCGTTAGCCAACGGTTGTCGAAGCGCAAGCAAATCAATGCATTGCTTATCGATTTCCAACTCCAGTGCATCCACCTGCTCGTCATTCTGCACGACAACGTGCGCCAATTCGCTATTTCGCTCGATTAGCGACTTCACTGCATTGGCAATAGCCGTTTCAACTGTAGAGGCCATTTGAATGAGATTTTTTCTGAGAGCCCCCAGTTGTTGATCAAAAGGTCTTTCCATGAATATGATACCGTTCCAATCGTCTTGTTAAATTGTCTTTCGTAATTAACAAACCATTTTTGCCTGTTTTTATACCTTTTACATCTGCCGACAAGCTTATATTCTATCAGTATTTTCAAGGCATACAAGGGAATTTAATTCTTGAAATCTGGGTGTCAACAGTTTTTGTGAAAGTCCCGTCTCTAAACCGACTTTTCGTAATGGCTTGTCATCAAGCACTGCCTCTATGAATAGCCTTCGGGGTAATAGGGTAAATCCCAGAAACCAAAAGGCAAGGGTTGTATTGTTATGCCGTTGGGCGTATTGTCTCGTGGCAATGCTGAGCCGATATTCGCAAACTGGAACTTGGGAACGAAAGAATTATCATTTCAACCTTTATGGCTTATGGGATATTAAAGGCTGGTATAAATAGCCTGATGGCGCATTTTGTGATATTAACGTGGGAAATGTTACTGATGAAACGCCGCCTTCAGCGGTAATATCCATTGAGGTATATCTGTACCGTAACCGATGGAGAAGCAGGTGGTACAAACTTCCCGCCAGCCTTCTTTTCGATAAGTCCTTCCAAACTACAAAGACACAGAAATGACGAAGAAAAACACATGGTTTTTTTGTGTTAGTATAGTATAATTCATATATCAGAATATTCATTTGTCTATACGAGAACCGAGGAAAGACAGACAAGCCTTGTTTGTCTGAGCCTTGAGCTACGTCCGCAATGTTCATTCCTGTCACACGAGTAGTGTCCCTTTAGGGGGCTAAAATGAAGGTATTGCTACTTACCAACTTCCAACGCAGAGGGCTACCGTTGTAACACCCCGAAGAGGCGCCTTTGCAACGCCTCATAAACATTTTGTTTTGCTTCATAAACAAACGTTACAGCAACAAATTCCAAAACATCTCCAGTTGCTATTCTGAAAGCTGGATTAATAATCCCGCTCGGCATAACAAAATTTCCTTTTCCAGAATTTAGGTGAAATATGAAAAAACCCAAATGGTCGCTTTCAGAGAAGGCATTTTTGGCAGTTATCGTTATACTCCTGCCCGTGTTTGTTACCTTCACTCTGGCCTATAACCAAAACAAGGCACAGTGGGAAGAACGTATCTTCCAGGAAACAGCATTTATTGCGGAGACATACGAGGGGCAGGTGTATCAATTTCTGGAAATGTCCAAACAACGCATCAGGGATTTTGCCGGTGACTGTCTGATAAGACGGCAACTACTGAAAAAAGTCCGGGGCGGTAAATTTACGCCGGACATCACCAGCAGCTACCTCGCAAACCATAAACTCGGTCTTGATAAGAGTATAATCACCATCCATATCCTCTCATTAGATGGGCGGGTAATAGCATCTACCAACAAATCTGAAATTGGACAGGATTTTTCCAAAGAAGTAATTTTTACCCAGGGAAAGAAGGCCGTTGCCGTCGTGGAAAAAAACTTCGGACATTGTGCTCTAACGGAGCTGGCAATTTCAGCGCCCATTGTAGACACAAAAACAGGCAATCCCGTTGGCATAATTGTCAACTTTGTCCCCATTACTGAGATTGAGAATGTCTTATCCGGGGCTTATGCGAAAGAACTCGGGGCTATCTCCTGGGCAAAGGGAAGATGGAATACACTGGATGTCTATCTGGTCAATCGTGACAAACTCATGCTCACAAAATCCCGGTTTGTGAGAGATGCCGTACTGAAACAGGTAGTCAATACCCTGCCGGTGAATGCCTGTCTCATGGGAAATAATACCGAAATAACCACCGTTTATAAGGACTACCGGGGTATAGAAGTGGTGGGCGCATCCATGTGCTTTCCGTTGCTGAAATGGGTGCTGTTGGCTGAGATTGACAAGGATGAGGCGCTTGCGGCAGTAAAGGCCCTGTTAAGAAACGCGACAATAACCGCTGCCGTGATTATCGTCATGTTCTGCCTGCTCCTGGCCGCCTTTCTTGCAAGGGTAGTAAAACCTATACGGAGGGTTTCTGACGCGGCACGGGAAGTCGCCGGCGGCAATTTTAATATTATTGTTCCGGTTCAAACACATGACGAGATCGCCACCCTGTGCGAATCATTCAATTACATGACGTGTCAAATTAAGGATAAGACGGCAGCGCTTGTGAAAAGTGAATCCCGTCTTTCCGAGGCGCAGCGAATTGCCCATCTGGGGAATTGGGCATTGGATGTAAATAAGAATGAATTTTCAGGGTCTGACGAAGCTTGTCGAATCTTTGGCATGTTACCACAAAAACACGGCGTGACCTGTGAAGAATTCTTAAATACTATTTATCCCGATGATCTGGAGTTTGTTAAAAAGGCTATTAACGACACCTTGCTGGGAAGAAAAGTATATGATATTGACCATCGTGTGCGGTTGCAGACGGGAGACCGCATCGTACATGCGAGGGCGGAGGTAGAGTTTGATAATACGGGACACGCCGTGAAAATGATTGGCACAGTACAGGACATTACCGAGCGTAAGCGGACAGAGGAAGAATTGCGCCTCCTGCAAACGATCGTACTCACCGCCATCGAATCAAAAGATACCCATGCCGCTTTTGGCATAGTACTCCGCAAGGTATGTGAGTCAACCGGATGGATTTACGGGGAGGCGTGGGTTCCCAGCCCCGACGGCACACAGCTTGAATGCAGCCCGTCATGGTATAGCAAGGTTGAAGGGCTGGAAGGGTTTCGGAAGGCAAGCGAAGGTTGTACTTTTTTACCGGGAAATGGGTTGCCGGGAAGAGTGTGGTTAGCGAAGAAGCCTGTGTGGATACGGGATGTTACCGTTGATACAAACTTCCCGCGTGCACCCCTAGCCAGGGAACATGGTTTAAAGGCGGCAATGGCGATCCCTGTCCTTGCTAATGACACGGTCGTCGCCGTAATAGTTTTTTTTGTTTTTGAATCGCGAGCTGAGGACGAAAGGCTGGTTGGCCTTGTTTCTGCAATTGCGGCGCAGTTGGGGTTGGTTATTCAGCGCATACAAATGGAAGAAACCATCCGCCAAATGGCTTACCACGATACCCTGACCGGATTGCCAAACAGGGTGCTTTTTCATGACCACTTAACCTTGGCATTAATCCATTCCCAGCGCAAAAAACAAAAATGTGCCTTATTATTCATAGATCTTGACCGGTTTAAGACCATTAATGATACCCTGGGTCACAATACAGGAGACCAACTTCTGCAAGGCGTTGCAGACAGGCTGAGGCACTGTGTGCGAGGAAGCGATACGGTATCCCGTCTGGGAGGCGATGAATTTAACGTGCTTTTACAGGAAATCGATCACGTAGAAGACGCTGCCGCTATTGCCAAAAAAATCGTTGCATCCGTCAGCCATCCCCTCATAATCAATAATAACATGATCAAAATTACCGTGAGTATTGGGATTGCCGTGTATCCTGATGATGGCAACAATGGCGAAACCCTCCTGAAGAACGCGGATTTAGCCATGTATCAAGCCAAAAAGCGAGGAAGAAACAATTATCAGTTTTTCCATCAGTTACCAAAAGAGTAACCCATCCCCCTCATGATTCATGATTTATTTGCTTTTGTTTGGTAAAATAGGCTGGGTTTCAACACACACCATTTTTTCAGGGGACAATATTTTATACCTGAATTAAAAGAAAAAGGGGGTTGAGCAAAATAATTTCATGTACATGAGGAGGAGTTACATTGCAGACAAATACACCGTTACACCATGAGTTAACATGGTTTTCCGAACGATGGAATGTATATAAAAACTTAATTGGTAATAACTACCTCTATCACTTTGATATCCATAGTTGCCTCCATAAGATGCTCACTGGGTATTTTTCCCCAAAGCCGTTTTCCCTGCTCGACCTCGGTTGCGGTGATGCCTCGTTTATTGCAAACACGTTGAAAGGCACAACCGTATCACGATATTACGGGATAGACCTTTCCGAGGTTGCCTTGAAAGAGGCCGCGAAAAATCTGGCCGGGAGCGGTTTTGAATCTACCCTTTTGTGCGGAAACATTGCCGACAACATCGCCCGCTTGCCGGGAGATTTTGATGCAATCGTTTGCGGTTATTCGCTGCACCACTTAACTATTCAGGAGAAGGACGCCGTATTCTGCAATTGCAGGAGGATACTCCGGGATGGGGGATTGTTCCTCATTTACGACATTGTCCGCAAACGGAATGAATCACGGGATGAATACCTAAATCGCTACTGGAATATTAGTGAACGGTGTTGGACTCACATAAGCAGAGAAGAAATGGCAATCATCAAAGCCCACGCCCTGGAAAGCGATTTCCCCGAGGATGTGGATTATTTCCTGAATCAAGCCCATAAGTACGGATTCAAAAGGGTGGAGACATCTTATCAGGATATTCACGAAACGGCGGCGTTGATGTGCCTCTATGGATGATGCCTTGAGAAATCTGCACGTTTTCCGGGTTTAGCAGCGCCAAAACGATTTTGCATGAGACCGGAAATATCCCGGAGCAACAAACCGCTTGGAAAAACACAACGGGTTTAATCCCCGCCGCCCCGAATGATTTGGTGGATGTCCTCAGATTGGTTTTTCTTGCCACCCTGCCCTGTAGGTGGAGGTGGTGGGGGTGTAGTCGGCTGCTGATTTACCCCCCCCTTAATTTCAATACCTTCAATAATACTGAGAGGTTTTTGTTGGGAGATGGGTCTCTCTGTTACTTTACTCATAGTTTTTTTCTTCCTTCCATATTGTTTTTGGATCAATTGGCAAAGCCCTACACTCTATTGATATGTCCTCTTTTTTACGTGATAGATATACTGCTCCGACTTGGTACAAACGTTCCCCTGAATCGTTTTTGTAAATTGAAACATCTCTTAATAAAAGTTCGGCATCCTTTGAATCATCTGAAAAGGCCTGAACCCAACCGTCGTAAATAAGATTATTTTTATGGTCACGGACGGTGACCCAAACAATCGCCTTAATGTTGAGAATGTGGCCCCAAACATCAAGTTCGCCAAATTTTTTGGTTAAACCTATAAACCGAGCACATCGATTAAGAACCTTGTACCTCGCTGAAGCTGATATAACTGCACCTAAAGCAATTGCAATGACTGATACGACTGCAATTTCACGATAAGAGAATGGTAAATTTGAATTGGTCAGGCTACGGAGAAATAATACATCTGAAGCAACAGAATTATCCTATATCTGATGTATGATTTTAAGACCGGATCAATAAATAAAATAGGAGAATATGCCGCACACAAACGACTGAAGTATAAAGAATTTTGCTTCTCTCGGTCGATGAATAGTTAAGCCATCAACGATGAATGCACATAAGATGCCGGGGAAGAAAAGCAATAGCATTTTGAAAGCAAATTCATATATATTCATTGTGAACTGCTACGGATTATCTAACCGTTGAATTATAGGAATGGCACTTAAAAACAGCCTCTTCTGCTATCACGTAAACCGTTACTTTTTACCGGATTTGGCTTTCTTTTTAGCGGCCGGTTTTTTTACGGCAGCTTTTTTGGCAGTCTTTTTCTTTTTGGGTTTTGCTATGGGAGTAGGATTGCAGAGCAGTTCTCGTTTTGCCGATAGCCGTCCACATGAGCTACATGCATACTTTAAATTGACCAACTTGGGGGCGCAGACGTGTCTGGGGTCGCCCGTTGTTGTGCCGCAAGACTTGCATACATAGGCCTTTTTGGCAATAACCGGATTGCAAAGGTGTCCTTTATCGGTCGTAGTCAAACCACATGTTCCGCAGCTATAAACGTTCCCCATACTATCTTCTCCTTCTATATTGTTCAAACCTGTAATTAGGTAAATAACGCTATTTTAGGGCATGACGTGTACTGAGTGACTTGACTACTCATGGCTGCTATTGGAATTAGCAGGGGTGTTGATCCATGTTTTCACGTTTATCTTTAAATAAAGTACCCCCAAGGGGATTTGAACCCCTGTCTTCAGGCTGAGAACCTGACATCCTGGGCCACTAGACGATGGGGGCTAAGAAAAATAAGTACCCTATTCAGATAAAGGTGCTCTGCGATCTTCTTCAAAATTCACGAATAAAAAAATACTATATTTACCTTTCGATGTCAATGAAATTTCATTTATTTATGGATAACTCTTTCGCCGGTCTTTGTAATTTCCATTTTTCCAAAATCTTCCATTACGCCTAATTCCGCGGAAGTGAAGACCGGCCCGTCAAGGCACACCCGCTGCCCGCTGCAATCACACTGACCGCATACTCCAAAACCGCATTTCATGTACCGCTCAAGGGTAGCCTCGCATCCAACGCCATAGCGGTTGCACAATTCCACCACTTTATACAGCATCTTTTCGGGGCCGCAGGCATACACCTTTTGAAATGTCCGGCATTTTAGCTGTTCCTGCAGCAGGTCGGCAACCGTTCCCCTGAATCCAAGAGCGCCGTCGTCGGTGCAAACCTTCATGCCGCTGAAACGGTTTTGATAAATGATTCCGGAAGCGGTTCGCGCCCCCTGTAGTATCGTTATATCGGGTAATTTATCGGCAAGGGTAGCAAGCGAGGCCATCCCGATGCCGCCGCCCACGGCACATGCACCCGGTTGTAAATCAAAACCTCTTCCATAAGGCCCGCGGATACCGAACATCCCGCCTGTTTTCATACCGTGAAGGGACTGCGTAAATGCGCCTCTTCTCAGCACGGAAATACCTGCAACGTCGTTTTGGAGGTAGGATATCGCAAAAGGTTTTTCATCAAGAAGCGGCAGCCACACCATGACAAACTGTCCCGGATCAAAACGAAGCTTTCCTTTGGAGAAGAAAAACGTCTTTACGTCCGGTGATTCTTCCCGTACATCACAGATTTTTACCATCGTAGGTTGTTCAATCATGAGCAACTCCCACAATTTTGCTAATATCGGTAAGACCGCGCTCCTGCATCCACAAGGCCATTTCTCCGGATATCTTTTTAAATACGTCGATACCCCGGTAATAAACGGCAGAACCTACCCCGAAGGCCGACGCCCCGGCCATCATTATCTCGATGGCGTGCCTCCCCGTGGAAATCCCCCCCACGCCGATAATGGGGATTTTAACGGACTGGTACAAATCGTACACACATCGTATGGCAATAGGTCTCAGGGCATCCCCCGTAACGCCGCCCACCTTAAAGCTCAGAATAGGCCTTTGCGCGTCTATGTTAATGAGCATACCGGGACCCATAGAGTTAACCGCCGTGATGGCGTTCGCACCGGCATCTTCTGCAGCTTTCGCAACGGAGCAGAGTTCAGGTATACTCGGTGATAGTTTGATGAATATCGGCAGCCTGGTGGCCTTTCTTACCGCAGCGGTTATGTCAAAGGTGGCTTGTGGCGTGCCTTGCCCTGCAAGTAGCCCGAAGCCGGGCGTGTGTGGGCAGGAGAGGGGTATCTCTATCGCTGAAAATTTTTGTGCGGAAAGACCTTCAACCACCCGCACGAAGTCCTCTTTTTGTGTGCCAATTACACTGGCAATCACCGGCGCACCTATCTCCTGCAGATGGGAAAATTCCTTTGCCGCCGCGTCAACACCAGGGTTCGAATAGCCAACGGCGTTTAGCATACCGCCTTCGAAGGTAATAACTGTAGGGTTTTTGTGTCCCTCCCTCGGCTCCTTGCTGATGGACTTTATCGTCACTGCGCCTGCGCCATTTTCAACCATGCGTTTTAACAACGCCCTGGTAGTTCCCAGAATCCCAGATGCCAGGATACCGGGATTGCTTAATGGGATATTACAAAGATTGATAGATAAGTTTATTTTAGACATTCTCGTTTTGGGATGAAAACACATTAGCCGTTGGACAAAATATACCCTATAAGGCCCCAATTATAGCATTATTATTACAGAAGTATAAATGCAAAAAATAATTTTACCTGCCGGGATTTTTGCCCGTAATCGCAAGCAACGATTTTCATGCCTCTTTGTGAGCAAGGGATCAAGCAGGTTTTATAGGGAGCGAAAGGCTAACGAGGGGGGACGTTTGGCGGTGATGTTTTTTTCTCTTTCTACAACTTCATTGGCCAGGTTTGTGTAGTCAATAGCGCCGGGGCTGTCAGGAGCATAAAGGGTAATTGGCTTATTGGAGATGGGGCATTCCGCCAGGCGGACGTTTTCACGGATGATCGTCCCGAATACCTTTTCCTTGAACCGTTCCTTTACCTGGTTGTACACCTCGTTGCTGAGGTTAGTCCTCCCATCGAATCGACACGCAATGATACCTGTCACCTCAAGGCCATGGTTTAATCTTTCTTTCACCACCTGCACCGTATTCATCAACGTGACAAGCCCATTTAATGCCAGCACCTTCGTTTCGACGGGGACAAAGACTTCTTTTGCAAAGGTTAAGGCGTTGATGGTAATCAGTCCAAGTGAAGGCGGGCAATCCAGCATTATGTAATCGTAATTATTAATCACTGAGGCAAGCCGTTTCCGTAGGATGAGGTCGCGCCCCTTTTCGTTGGCAAGTATTCGTTCGACCCCCGCCAGCGCCACGTTGGAAGGCGCCAGGGTCATGTTTTCTACGCATGTCTTTGTGAGGATTTCTTCAAAATAGACCTCTTCGAGAAATACGTTGTACATGGAACGGCTGAGATTGTGGATGTCGAGTCCCAGCCAGGAGCTAAGATTTCCTTGCGGATCAAGATCAACAAGCAGCACCTTCTTGCCCAAATGCGCAAGACAAGCCCCCAGATTTACCGTCGTCGTTGTTTTGGCGACCCCGCCTTTTTGATTTGTCAGCGCAATACTTCGCATGTATTAATTAGGCCTTTCAGTGGCTTCTTGTGATCACACAGAGGGACACGGGGCTCCGTGTCCCTGCACAAACTCGTTTCCGGGTGCATTTCTAAATATTTGTAAACTCGTAACAGTTCACTTGACCCCTGCGACGACAGAAGACAACCCCCTGTTTTCCCCATTTTTTAAGGGGGACTTGGAACCCCCCCCCTTTAGAAAAAGGGGCCAGGGGGTTGTCTTCCCGGCTGTTTCCACCTGCCTCTAAGGGATAAAACACAACTTTACAAAAATCTGAACATGCTCCCGGCACATTCCCAAGCTGGGACTTGGGAGCGAGAGAATTCAAACCACAATGAATACGAAGGGTATGAAGAAAAACTTGTAAATAAAGGAAGTTTTTACAGAATAATACTAGCCATTCAAACGCAATCCACGCCGCCGGCGATGGCCGGGACGATGGAAATTTGGTCGCCGTCCTTTACCGGGGTGTTCAGGTTGCCGATGAACCGGATATCTTCATCGTTGAGGTAAAAGTTAATAAAACGCCTTATCTGGCCGTCCTTATCACAAATCCGCTCTTTAATCCCGTTGTGATTTGCCTCGAGATTGTCAATAATTTCTTTAATAGTCTTTCCCACCACCGTTACCTCGTCAGCGCCCTTGGTAACCGTTCTTAAGGGCGTTGGAATACGCACTTTTATCGGCATAAACTGATACTCCTTTCAGATATTTTTAATAATTTCCCACGATGATTTACGATAATTAACGCCTTGCAGCGGCCTTCTTTTCTTCAATAAGGGCGACGAATTCGTCAAGGGAAGGATTGATAATTTTTGGGACATCCAGCTTATTAATCACTGCTTCTTGGGTTTTTAGCCCATTTCCCGTAATGCTGATGACAATAGATTCGTTCCTGGGCAGCTTGCCTTGTTCGATAAGCTTCCTGGTTACGGCGACCGTTACGCCTCCGGCTGTTTCCGTGAAGATGCCTTCCGTTCTGGCAAGTAATTTAATGCCTTCCACCAGTTCGTCGTCGGTGACGTCTTCAGCCCATCCGCCCGATACGTTAATAGACTTTACCGAATAAAAACCGTCCGCCGGGTTGCCGATGGCAATTGATTGCGCAATGGTATTTGGTTTTACCGGTCTGATTACGTCGGTTTCCTGTTTAACGGCGGTGGTTATTGGTGAGCTGCCGCTTGCCTGCGCGCCGTGAAGCTTGGTATCCGCCTTGTCTACAAGCCCAAGCATGACAAATTCTTTAATGGACTTTTCTATCTTAGTGATAAGAGAACCGCCCGCCATGGGAACAACGATGTGTTTTGGGGTTTTCCATCCAAGCTGTTCCATGATCTCGTATCCGTACGTCTTTGAGCCTTCCCCATAATAGGGTCTCAAATTTACGTTCACGATTGCCCAGCCGTATTTATCGGCAATCTCGGAGCAAAGCTTGTTTACGTTGTCATAATTGCCCTTCACTTTTATTACATTTACACCATAGATCAGCGTGCCGATAATTTTGCCTTGTTCAAGATCGGCGGGCATGATAATGTAGCTCTCCAGCCCCGCTTGCACCGACTGGGCGGCCACGGCGTTCCCCAGGTTTCCCGTGGTGGCGCATCCGACCGTCTTGAAGCCGAACTCCTTCGCCTTGGTCAATGCCGTAGAAACGACACGGTCCTTAAAAGAAAAGGTCGGATAATTAACGGAATCATTCTTTATATAAAGTTCATCTACCCCCAGAACCCTGGCAAGGTTGTTCGCTTTAACGAGGGGGGTAAAGCCGACCTGAGCGCCGACAGTCGGCTCTCCGTCGATGGGAAGCAACTCCTGATAACGCCACATCGTTTTGCCGCGGGATTCAATTAACTTCCTGGTCAATACCTTCTTGATTCCTTCGTAGTCATAATCGACCTCCAGCGGACCAAAACAATAACTACAGACGTGTAGCGGTTCTTTCGGGTAAGCCTTCCCACATTCCCTGCATTTTAGACCTTTAACAAACCCCATCTTCGCCTCCATGTATTTTTCAGCAAATAAAAAAAGCCTCTTTCTACTGAATAAGATAGGAAGAGGCCTTTCTGTGTCCCTATCTTATCTTTTCCCAAGCTATGAGACTGGAATTAGCACCAGCATCACGTCCAGCTTGTTTGCTGGTATGACCGGTTGCTGTGGCTTCATAGGGCCTAGTCCCTCTGCCACTCTAGATAAGACGAGTAAATTGTCTGAAATTGTAACGCATACCGTATAGCATGTCAATTATTAATTTGGCAGGAGAGAAATATGCATGATTATTTACGGGGATTGTTGGATGGCATGGACAAACATGTTTGTCCATGCTTGTCTTAGATTTACGTAATTTCAATAGATTTTTCTGCGTCAAATTACGGTATAAGGTTATACTTTGTAATTTCCAGGCCTTTCTTATCTGTTTTTATCTTTTTTGTATTATTCTTGTGTGGTTTTATGTGCTTTGATATGCTTTTACCACACGGTACGACGAGAGTACGACTCAAGGAAAAACAAACGCAGGGTATCCCACCTCCTATAATGAGGTGTAGCCTTATAATATCAATCAGGTGCTTTCGGGTGCGGATGCCATTTTTTAGAAAAAGGCTAATAAACACAGGGGGTTCGCCCTGTATTTTTTGAAAACAGAAGCTTTTGGCTATATATGCTGCAACTCTATTTGCATATATAGCTCAAATACATTTTTAGCCTGGAAATACCAACCAAGTCCGGCAGGTTGGGTTAAGGCACGAAACCCAACCTACCGGACTAAAAACACGGCTTATTTTAAAAAAACTACATGAAAAACCGGCAAAAGGTTACGGTGTCCTGGCAAGGCGAAAGCCCAGGTTGTAGTACCGGTAATCCGTGGTGTTGTAGTAGCGATAAGACGCACGCAAGTAAGCCGCGGTGCTGAGCCAACTGCCACCACGAAGAACCCGGTCAGAGCCGCCTCTTGGCCCATCTGGGTTATCACGAGGGCTTTTCGAAGAATAATTATTGCCATACCAATCCCAGCACCATTCCCACACATTGCCTGACATATCATAGATACCCAGTCCATTCGGCATCTTCTGCCCCACGGGATGTGTTTGGTTCCCTGAATTCCTATAAAACCATGTATATCCTTTAAGCTCTGATTCATTGCTTGTCCCTGCAAACCGCTCATGCTTGCCACCACTCCTTGCCGCATATTCCCACTCTGCCTCTGTCGGTAACCGGTAATTCTGTCCCGTCTTTTGGCTTAGTTTCTGTAAAAATACCTGGATGTCATCCCAGCTTACATTCTCCACAGGATAATTATCACCCAGCTTAAATTTTGAAGGATTATCGCCCATTATCTTTGACCACTGCCCCTGCGTTACCTCATACTTGCCGATATAATAATCATCCAGGCGCACTTCGTTCACTGGTTTCTCATCGTTTTCACCCTCATCACTGCCCATGCGAAAACTCCCGCCTTTTACAAATACGAATTCTATACCTGTCAACGAATCTTCCCTGTTGTCTGATTTTTCCGGTTCAACCTCTTTGTTGCTGTCCTTAGTTACAGACCCGGATGCCTTCGTAGGCTTCCAGTTAAGGGCGAGTTCCTGGGCTTTTTCTAACTGATTGCCCGTCATTTTCTTCGCAACGGCGTCACGTGCTTTGGACGCGGCTGTATATCCGCGTGAAGAAGCAATGTTATACCACACATGGGCTTGCACGTAATTCTGTATTACGCCAACCCCTTCTTCATAGCTCTTACCCAGTTCATACATGGCCTTGGCATCTCCCTGTTGGGCAGCCGATTCTAACAGCTTTAGGTCTGGCATCGCCGGTTCCTTTGCGTCGGAGGCAATGCCTGTTTGTGCAGTTAGTACAATCATCAATAGTAAAACAACTACATAGCCAAAAATTCTTTTCATCGGTTTGCTCCTGCTTGGTTTCTTTATACGGTTCGAGTTACGTTATAATAGTACGTTCTGTAATAGCTGCTTACTTGTAATTTTATTTTTCCTCCTTAGTCTACCTTTTCTGTATCCTGTATAGTCCCATAAAGTCTCTTTATCAAATCCCTGCCTGATATAGGATTTGCTTCTTTGATGTTATCAGTAAATAACGCGGTGTCTTCTAAACCCAAAAACGAAACCAATATTGCTATTATTTTCGTTTTTCTCTTTTCTGGCTATATTTGAACAAAAAACGCAGAAGATTGCCATTTTAAATTCTTTCAACTAAATAGAACAAAAGAGAAAATGCATAATTATCCTTGATAAAACTAAGCACATAGACATAATAAGCATTAATAGCACATATTATTAGCAGGTTGGATGTAAGAGGAAAACGTGAAGCATCAGGAGAGGTTTTGAAGGCGTATAAAGAGGCAAAAGAGAACAAGAGAGGGTTGTGGAAATAACCTCCAATATTTGTTTAATTCGCCAAAATAAGCGCCAGGCTGGCTATTTCTTGTCAATTTCTTGTAAAAAATCTGGTAAAGTGCCACCCATCACATGATAATTCTCCTATACTTCCACACCACTCCTTCCCATTTCCCTTGCTTTGGTTTTTAGTTTTGCCAAAAAACTTGCAATCTTCTTCGTTTTTGCTATACTGGACGTCGTATGAAAAAAAGCAATTTCCTATCATCTCATCATCCGTTGACACCATATTTCACTACCTGGTAGGGGAAACCATTATAGAGCCAAAAAGGGAAGAGGTTGAAGGGTTAATGGACGAATTTGAGAAAAGGACTATTATCAGAGAGTATCAAACTTACGAAAAGACATTTGCTTAGTTTCGGGGTTGAAAATTTTCAGTAGTTAAGGGTCAGCGTAGAGAACTTTGATTGTCCATACCTACTGTTTGGTTTTTATTAAATTCACGAAATAATATGGAAAAGATATCGAGGTATATAGTTTTATCAGCATGTTTAGCCTTTGCAGGTACGTCTCTCCTGATTTTGGGTTGCGAGAATCCCAGTATCAAGGATGCCGGAGAAAAGATCAAAGAGTCCACTGCAAAGACAGGCGAAGCTGTCAAGGATTTTAGTAAAGGAGTTTCTGAGGAAACCGCGTATATCTTAGAGGAAATTAAAAAAGGCACCAATGCGGCAGTCACAGAAATTAAAGAAGGGGGATTGCTGGTTTCTAAAAAAGGGGGGGTGTTAGTCGATAAAACCAAAGAGGAGTTCTCTGAGGTAGCCATTGTGGCTAAAATCAAAGCCAAATACGCAAAAAGCCCGAAGGTCTCTATGCTTCACATAAGCGTCTCCGTGGTAGAAAATAGGGTCATTCTTACCGGTAAGGTACATTGTAAGGAGGAGATTGCAGAGGCAATTACCCTCGCCCTGAGCGTTGATGGTGTTGAAAATGTAACCTCCCTGCTGGAAATAATAAAGTGAACGCGACCTACGAGAGACTTCCGCTTATCGACCTAACTGCACCGCGGGCAGTAAGCCATAGAAACAGGACTGGCGAGATATCAAAAGAAAGTTGTGCACAGGATGCAGAAGATGCCGGGGCTATATTAAAATTGGCAGGTTTTAGTGGTCATTCAGAAGATATCCTTGACCCGCGGGAAAAATACCTGATAGAAACTCAACCCACTGACAAAGAATCCTTCCCCTCAAAAACTACCAATAGCGGCATGAAGCAAAAAGATATGAGAAGGCCGCACTACACTCGTCTCCTGGTATCCGGCAAGGAACTTATCTTTCAAACAGCCTGCTGTTTGCCGTTAAAAGTCATTGCCGCAAGTCTTGATGGTAATCCTGCTCCTGGCAGGGTAATATTCAGCAGCCATTCAGAAGAACACGGAGGAAAATTAGTCTATGGATTCCAGGGAACAGGCACAGAAATAATCATAGATCTAAAACGTGGCGAGAGTACGAAGGTGCAACGCCTTATCTTTAAACTGTCAGATGCTGAAACAAGGACAGCATAACATTATAACATTCTGTTTCTCCTTGTCATTCCGAACTTTGTGCTGAACTTAAGGGTGTAGGAATTTTGTTTCTTAAGCGGCTTTCGAGGCATTTTTGTTTTTTAGTGTTACATTATACTTTGTAATACTCCCTGTACCAGTCCACAAACCTTTTAATCCCTTCTTCAATAGACGTTTTGGGTCTAAACCCGACGTCTTTGATTAGCTCATCTACATCGGCGTACGTTGCTGAAACATCGCCTTGTTGCATGGGTAGTAGATTTTTCTTTGCCTTTTTACCAAGACAAGCTTCCAGCACTTCAATAAAATGCATAAGCTCAACGGGATTATTGTTTCCAATATTGTACAGCTTATATGGCGCATAGCTTGTAGCAGAATCCGGATTATCACGAGACCAATTAGTATTTGGCTCTGGAACATTGTCCGTAACCCTTACAACACTTTCAATAATATCATCAATATAGGTAAAATCTCTTTGCATTTTGCCAAAATTAAATACATCAATTGTCTCGCCTTGCAAAATGGCCTTCGTAAAAACAAAGTATGCCATATCAGGCCGTCCCCAAGGACCATATACAGTAAAAAATCTAAGCCCTGTGCAGGATATTTTGTACAAACTTGAATAGGTATGCGCCATGAGTTCGTTTGCCTTTTTGGTGGCAGCATAAAGAGATACCGGATGATCAACGTTATGACGCACGGAAAAAGGCATCTTCGTGTTTGCCCCGTAAACGGAGCTTGAGGAGGCATAAACAAGATGTTTAACCTTGTTGTGCCTGCATCCTTCGAGGATATTTGTGAATCCAACAATATTACTATCTATATAAGCATGTGGATTTATCAATGAATATCGCACACCAGCCTGCGCTGCGAGATTCACAACTATGTCAAATTTTTCTTTGGTAAAGAGTTTTGCAATCGATTCTCTATCAGCGATGTCCTCTTTTATAAACCTAAAATTCGCATGGCCTTCTAGCTGTTTTAAACGAGCATGTTTAAGGTTTACGTCGTAGTAATCATTGAGGTTGTCCAGCCCAATTACATCCTCTCCACGCGAAATCAATCGATTAGATAAGTGAAAACCAATAAAACCAGCAGCACCAGTAACTAATACTTTTCTCATTTGCGTTAATATTTCCTCTACAACCGCCACAGGCGTATACCATTTTTTCTCAGGGCTTCTACGTTGAAGATACATTTTACGTCGATTAATACCCTATTGTTATCCATAAGTCTACTGAGCGCATCAATTGACATCTCCCGATAACTCCGATGCGCTACCGCGGCAACAACCGCATTTGCCGGTTTCAATTTTTCCATGGTAACAAGAGAAATGCCGTATTCGTGTTTCGCCTCGACGGGATCAGCAAGCGGATCGTGTACCTGAACATTAATTCTGTAATCTTGCAATTCTCTAATAATGTCCACAACTTTTGAATTACGCAAGTCAGAGCAGTCTTCTTTGAAAGCCAGACCTAGCACAGTTACCGTAGAGCCAATAATATTGTGTCCTGCATGAATCATCTCTTTTACCGTACGCTGTGCAATAAATTTACCCATGCTGTCATTGATTCTTCGGCCAGCCAGTATAACCTGTGGAATGTAACCAACTTTTTCAGCCTTATGCGTTAGGTAATAAGGATCAACCCCAATGCAATGCCCGCCCACCAAACCAGGCTTAAATTTCAGAAAATTCCACTTCGTACCCGCTGCCTCCAATACGGCATTTGTATCAATACCTATACGGTCGAAGATTAGCGATAATTCATTCATAAGGGCAATATTTAAATCACGCTGCGTATTCTCAATCACTTTGGCAGCTTCAGCAACCTTTATACTCGGTGCACGATGGACCCCAGCAGTTACCACTGTTTCATAAACACCAGCAACAATTTCTAACGTTTCTGCATCCTGTCCAGAAACAATTTTTTTTGTTTTTGTAAATGTGTGCTCTCTATCGCCGGGATTGATCCTTTCGGGACTATAACCGACCTTAAAATCCGAACCACACTTAAGGCCGGAAATCCGTTCCAGCACCGGCACGCATTCTTCCTCTGTTACCCCAGGATAAACCGTGGATTCATAAACAACGATATCTCCGCTTTTCAGGGCATTCCCCACCGTTTTAGACACGTTAAGCATGCAGCTCAAATCTGGTTGATTAGCCTCGTCTACGGGTGTCGGTACCGCTACTATGTGAAAATCAGCCAATTTCAATTCTTCGATTTTATCCGTAAAAAGGATATTGGCAGATTTTAATTCTGCCGGTGAAACCTCGCCTGTGCGATCATGCCCTTCTTTTAGTTCCCTGACCCGTACCGGATTAACGTCAAATCCAATCGTCTTTTGAATTCTTCCAAAAGCCACAGCAACGGGTAGCCCCACGTATCCAAGGCCAACAACGGAAATAATTCGTTTTTTAGTCATAAACATAACGCCCTCGGCAGACTTTTATTTATCACACTCCCCAGGATATACTCTCCTGGTTCACAAAATACGATTCATTAAATTTTCGTCCCACTCTTTAACAAAGCTTCATTTTTGATAACGGACATTGTCTCATATAAAAGCTATCGGTGCACCCAAATTTACATGAGCCATCCCCCTCAGAAGTATAATGATTCCTACGGATTTATCAATCTAATTATTCAGCGTATTAGTGATGATCTCACCAAACAGTGTCTATCCGTAATCGTCTTTCTTTGATTACCGGATAGATAGTTTTTTTGTAAATAATTTCCTTTTGCGATAAAATAATCTACAATAATCATTAGATATGGTTTGTAAGCGAAAACGTCTTTTGAAGAGGAGCATTACCGTGTCCGAATGGATTCATATAGAAAAAGACCCGAAACATATTGCCAGGGAAAAGCTGAAGGCCCAGGAGATAAAAAAATCCCAGTGGTGGAAAAACAAAATTTCCCAGGGGATATGCTATTATTGCCAGGCAAAATTTCTTCCTGACGAACTTACCATGGACCACGTAGTGCCTCTATCAAGGGGTGGCCGAAGCACAAAGGGGAATACTGTTCCGTGTTGCAAGGCATGTAACAATAAGAAAAAATATCTAACCCCGGCAGAAATCATATTAAACAAATTGAAGCAACACGACACATCGGAACATTTTGAACAATAAATGGCAACTCACCGTTCAGATTCACCAGCAGTGGCAGGCGCTTCCTTTTTTAAACCTACTTCAGGCGTTAAATCAACCTCCAGCCGTTTTACCCGCGCAACAATCTCCTCCACTGTTTCCAAAACTTCTCTTCCAGCCTTTTTGGATTCGTTGGGATGTTCATCCTGCATAAAGTACATCAACGCATAATACACCGGCTTCAAACGTTCCTTGAGATCGAGTTCCTTTTGCTGAAAATATTTCAGCGCCTGATGATATCGCCTGCCGGACATCAGCCGTATTAAAAAATTTCTCGTTTCACCGGGTTTCTGTTCTATGAATTCCTTGTCTGCCAGCAATTTTTCCAGGCAATCCAGTGCCGGTTGAACCTGGTTGTCCCAGAAAAGAACGGTTGCTAATGTATGCAGGAAGGTTGGACACTCCCCGATTGCGAGCGCCCTTTTTGCCAGATCCACCGCTTTTTCACGCGATTTCTTCTGCTGATAGTACAAACATGCAAGGCTATTCATTGCGTCTGCGTCTTCCTTATCAGATGCCATGAGGTAGTAAGCCTCCGCCCTGTCGAAGTCCTTGGATTCCGTCTCGTAGAGAAGCGCAAGGTTGTACATGGCGTCTGCATTCTCCTTGTCGATGGCCATGAGATAGTACTCTTCGGCCTTACTGAAGTCCTTGAATTCAATGGCGTATAAATTCGCAAGATTATTCATGGCGTCCGCGTCTTCATAATCTGCAGCCATACGGTAGTACGTTTCGGTCTTCCCGAAGTCCTTGAATTCCTTCTCATATAAAAGCGCAAGGTTATACATGGCGTCAACATCTTCCTCTTCGATGGCCATCAGGTAGTATTCCTCGGCTTTTTTGAAATTCTTGAATTTCGTCTCGTATAAATCCGCAAGATTATACATGGCGCCGGAGTGATCATTTTCGATAGCCATGAGGTAGTACTCTTCAGCCTTTTTGAAGTCCTTGAGTTCCGTCTCGTACAAAAGCGCAAGATTATTTATGGCGTCCGTATGCCCTTTATCAATAGCCATGAGATAGTATTCCTCGGCCTTTTTGAAATCCTTAAACTCGGTTTTATATAAGAGCGCCAGATGATACAGGGCGCCTGTATAATCTTGATCGGCGGCCATGTGGTAATACCCTACGGCCTTTTCCAGATCGTGTAATGCGCCGTGATAAAGAAGCCCAAAAAAGCAAAATACTGTTCCGTCTTTATGGTTAATCGCTTCCAGGCTTTTTAAACATTCTTCGTATTGCTCCTGTTCAAAATAACTGGTTGCATTATCAAAGAGCTCTCTGTCCGATATCGTAAACTGATTCAACGTGCTTGCGTTGTCAAGAAAGTCTTCCGTCATGTTGAGCAGTTGATTTTTGGCATCTTCGGCTAGTTCCGTCTGGACATCGACGTCCGTTAGACCATAGACGTCTTTATGGCAATAGATTCCCTTCACCAAAGCGGCTATATGCCGTTTAGACCTTTCAGCCAACTCCCCTTTGCCGCACCAGCTTTGCAAAAATTGTGCAAGCCATTTCACCCGTCGCTTCTCACTTTGCCGCCCGGACAGCATAAGATACCAGATGTTGAAGAATCGGTCCTTTATCCGGTAAAGGTTATTTTTTGTCCCTACCTGTTCAATCTTCTCGATGACCTGGCTTTTCTCAAGTTCCTTAAGCTGTGTGGTAACAACCTTGCCCTCCATCCGCGCATTTTTGGCGATTTCCTTTGTCGTTATGGCGTCCCAGCTTGCAGCGATAGAGTCAATAATTTCCTGTTGACGACCGGAGAGGCTGTCCATGCGTGGTTTGTAGTGAGGCGTTAAGCGATCCAGTATCGCTTCCAAATCCGTGAAGGCGTTCCCGTATTCATCGTTTGAACAAATCTCAAAAAAAAGCACCATCGTTCTCATCACACCACCCGTTAGCCGCCGGAGCGTTTCAACCCTTTCAGGCTGTTCGTCTATAATCCTCCGTATTCCCGGCCTTTCGAATGTCTCGCCCAGGCTCAGCAAGAGCCGGACGCCCTCATTTGCATTCAGATCGTTGAGATATACAAACGTGAAGCAGTCGAAGAATGGCTTAGACTTGTCATAGGTATGCTCAAGCGCCTCCGCTGACGAGCCAATAACACGAAGATCAGGGGAGGTCAGAAGGATTTCGTGCAGCCTTGCACACTCCTGATTACTGAGCCTGCCCATCAGGCCGCCGACGTTATCAAGAAAGACAACGAGATGCTTCCCTTCCCTTTTCAGCGCGTTTGCAATGACCTCGAAAGAGCGCGCCTCAAAGTCGTCCTCCTTAAGTCGCCCCTCAAATTCATTTAAGATTCCCTTAAACCCGCCAACCTCTTCCAGCCGCTCGCAGAGCGACTCCCATAATTTGCAGAGATTTCGAACGTGGTATTGCTCTTCATTGAACAGTATGGGAATGACGTTCGCTGAAAGCCCTTTATCGTTTTTAATCTCGTAATAGACCCGGTAAAGCAGTGTCGTCTTGCCACTGCCCCAGTCGCCCTGTATAATGCAATGCCGTTCTGGTTTTGCCCAGTCCGAGTTTTTCAGATCGTCGAAAATGGACTGAAATTCCTTCTCCCGAACTACAAAACTGCTGATAAGCGCCTCTTCCGCGAGGCTGCCGGGGTTATGTAAAAAGAGTGTTTTTTTCGTTTGGGACATTTTTATACACCATGATTTCCGTATTGGAAAGTTAAAATGATAAAGGATATAACAACTACTATCGTAATTATTGACGCCGCTGGGACAGGTATGTAAATAAGTATTATTATTTTAACAAAAATACCCGCTATTAACCGGCAATTCAAGCTTTTCCGCAAGTACGTTTATTACAAAAAAAGATGGAAAATATTGTAACACAAATGCAATCAGTGTGTTAAGCACAATATCAATTGTATAGCCAAAAACTTTTATTTTTCAGGATAGCGTTACGGCTGGTGCCGCATCATTTCAATAAAGGCCTCGATGCGGGTCTTCATGGCGCCGTCCAGTGGCCCTGGCCGGTCACAGTCTAAGGTAAGGATCGGCAGATGAACATGTTTCCTGATAATATTATCATGCAGGTGCCGGTGGCAAAAGCTTTGCACATAATGGACAAGGCCGTTTATGTTCCTCGACCTTAGTGCCGCCTGAATATCTTCCAGCCGGGAAAAAACGTCATAGGGATACGTATATTGGCTGTACTGCTCAACCAGGGTCTTAGTTTGATATGGCATACTAAACTGCCTTTGTATTTCGTTGAATACTACGTGTACCCCAAGGGAAGCGAGAAACGCGTAGAGGTCTTCACATATAGGAGGGATACCGATAACACCAATCCGAAGGTCATGTGAAATGGGATTACGCCCTTGCGCTATTTTTAAGAATCGTGAGGCACGCTCGTCGAAGATCGTGTAATCCCCCATCAAATCGCTTGCAGAAACCGTCCAGATATGGTTTTCCTCGCCCGTTACCAGGTTGTCCACCCACGTAAGCCGGTCAATTTCATGTATCTTTGCACGTACCGAATCGAGGCACTGCTTCATCTCCTCCGCACGTGCATAGTGCACGCCCAAACACGCGGCAAGGCCTACCAACTGATCGTGTAAGACCGCCTTGTCTGTTCTGGAATGAGGATATGCAAAGGGAATAGTTTCGACGCCGTCCGATTGAAAAATCTCCATTAACGCCTGGTTGTTACTGCAATCACCCTGGACGACACTGACGACCTTCCGAATCCCAAATTTCCTGACTGCCGAGTAAATACCTTTGATCCAGGCACACGTATTCCTTGGCAGCCCCGCCGACTCGGCATCTTCAACCATCTTGTATGAAAGCCTGTCGCAGACAAAGATGTTATTCAGATCTATGGGAATATAACCAGCCGCAAAGACAATCTCAATGGGAATAGTAGAGGTAATACCAATTATCCTGTCCAGCGGGAGGTCTTCCATAACAGGAAGGGTGGGTAGTAGGTTGTCATTGAATTTTAGAGACATAAAAAAATTATATCAATACCCTCCTGAAAAACAAAAAACAATGTGCCGGAACGGTTTTAAAGACTTGGTTGCGGTATAGCAGCGTCAGAATATCGGCATCTTCCCATCGAGAAAATATTTGAGATACAGCAGAAAAAGGAGGGTAAGTACGTTGTGCGTAATATGCACCATGATGGACGCCGTCAGGGTTTTGGTTTTCTCGTACAAATGTCCCAGGAGTAGACCCAGGATAAATATTTGTAAAAAGGCAAAAATGTCTATATGCACTGCGGCGAAAAGCGCCGCGCTTACAACGATGGCATATCGCCCGCCAAGTGATTTCTTTAATGCCGGTAGGAGAAATCCACGAAACAATATTTCCTCAATAATGGGGGCAATGATAGTGCCAAAAAACATTAAACAGACCAGCACGAATGAAGATTTTTCGTCTAACACCCACTGAATCACGTCCTGCATCTCCGGTGTTATCCCATAATAGCTGAAGACAATGTTCACAACGTAACCCGCAAGTATTATGAGGGGGAGCGTAATCAGGTATCGTTTGACGCCTTGCTTTACGTTGTGCGACATATCCACCAGCGACAATCCCAATGCGGTGATTGAATGGCGATATTTGATGCAAACAATGTAATACACGACGCAACAAATCGATAGGTTGATAAAGAGGGATGCGTAGAGCGAGATCATGCGCAGATCGGTATTGTTTTGCGCATGAAAACCGAAGAGGACGCGGAGAAGCCGAACGGCTACCGGCAACCCCACAAACATCAACGCCAGGTATGCAAAAAAGACCTTTGTTGCGTCGTTTAGGTTCCAACGGCACGTACTGGGGAAATCGTTTTGTGTTTGAATGCTATTCACCCTTGATAATCTGTACAAAAACTTCCCGCTGCCGGGGACCGTCAAACTCACAGAAATAAATCCCCTGCCACGTTCCCAGCGCCAGCTTTCCACCTGATATCGGGATACAGAGGGAGGCGCCGACCAACGTTGACTTGACGTGGGCGTCGGAGTTTCCCTCGCTATGGGTATAATCCTCCTCGCGGGGAACGAGCGTAAGCAGCTTGTTTATAATATCATTTCGCACGGATGGGTCGGCGTTTTCATTGATCGTAACGGCCGCCGTCGTGTGTGGCGTGTACACACAACACAGCCCATCGCGCACGCCTTTCTTTTGCTGGATTGCGCTTACTTCCCGGGAGATATCGATGAACTCTTGTTTAGAACGTGTTCTTATGGGTATGGTATCCATTGTAAACGTATAGGAATTTTCAAGCTGTCTAAGGTTTTCATGGCAGAAAAATGATAGGAAATTACTTTTTCCCATTAGATGACGAATTTAGCAAAAACCAGGAAAATTGCAAGTATTTTTTATTTTATCCGCTACCATTGAACATTAATAGCTCGACGAACTACCATTTCCCGTGGCAGGATGTGGGTCATGAGCCTCTTACCAATAATATTTTGACATTTTCAGCGAAAATATTTTTGATGAAGGCCTGTATACCGCTTTGTATCCGGCCTACAGCCCAGCGTCTGAACATCGGTCATTGGAACATCCTTTGTTCAGCCTGGGTTCACATCCTCGTTGTGCGGACGTCTTTGTGGCCGAGAAGTTTCTGGATGGTACGGATATCATACACAATTATGGGGTTTGGTTGAATGATTAAAGTGAACTCTTTTTTAATGCACAACCCAATCTTGGCCTATTCCAGATCACCGTGCAACCACCAAGCGTTGCGGTTCAATCTGCAAGATTGAATGAGTGTAGCTCAGACCTTCAGGTCTGATGGATGTTGCATCTTGTACGCCGGATAAGCATTTAAACGTAGTTTTCAGCGCACCGTATAATGCAATATCCATCAAGGCTGAAGCCTTGAGCTACAGCCCAGTGTTGTGTAACGGGTATATGTGTTTTTAATTGTACATTCATGTACGTAGAATAACCTTCTTGTGTATATAGATTTCAATGAAGTATGACGCCTAACGGATGGATCCGCCGTTTCGTAAGCCGACAGGCTTACGAAATCGGCTGCATCCAATTGTTATGCGTGTGTCGTCATCTTACATTTGCCGTATACGAATTCGGGATCGAGATCTACCCCACTGTCCCATTCTACTGTGTCGAAAGCAACCCGGACACGCTTGAAATGCTCATACTCCCTTATCCTTTGAAACACCCCAAAACTGAGATACGGCTTCATGTCAAGAATACCATCTTCGCCATTATCGAACACAATAGCAAGAGTAAAGTCTTCATTGGGAACTACCTTTGACACAGACGGGTACATGTTTCTCTCCTCCTTACTGAAGCGGTTGAATCTTGAATGGGTTTTCTCCCTTCATGACGAGGTTCCAATCTGCCATCAGCTCTTCCTGGTGAAGTTCTGCCCATGCCAAGACCAGCTTCTGTTGCCTTCTGGGTAGATTGCCGTCAATGATTTCGCACATGCGAATGTCCACCGATGCCTTATACTCGTTGTAGTAGACGTGGAAATGCGGGGGATTATGCTCGCCAGGGGCAAAATACATCCGAACAATTATGCCGTAAAACATCGAGATCGTTGGCATTCACTTATCTCCTTGTCCGCATAACATTAATTAGATTGATCCGCATACTATGCGGAATACAGGTTTATTGTCAATATAACATGCCTTTGATAGGGCAAATACTATCTTGACAAGCGCTTCATACACGAAGACTTATGTCTCTTTGCACTTTTTATCATGTCGTCTTATACGGATCAGCATAAAAGCCTCTTGTTCCAAAGCCTCTCTAACAGACTACGAACCCCTGCCCGCGATTCTGGAAGCAGGTTAATCCGGTCTTTCGCTCCCTTACTGTCGTGGACCGCGATCTCGTTTCACGTGAAGTCAACTTCCAGAACCCACAAGCCAATGCTTTCCGTAAGCCGCCACTCTGAGCCATACGTCAGCAAAACCACAAGCCACTTATCACCATCAAGCGGAGTAAGGACGGCATAACTTCGCCTGGGTCATGACCACGGGAAGACTATTGGGTTTCCTCGTCCAAAGTCTATGATTCGATGGTAGAAAATTGCCCCCCTTAAGACTGAGTGGTAATAGAACAAAAAACGAAGAAAATTACAAGTATTTTTTACTGTTTTTCAAATAACTTGCAACCCTTATCTTTATTCCGTGCAGGCTGGAAGCCTGCGCTACTAAAAGTGAATGGACGCTGATTTCTCTTTTTCGGCCTGCCCAGGCTCAAACATCTCCGCCTGTTTGAAGCCGAAGGTGCGGCGCCCCGGCAACGACGTAAAATCCCTTCCTTTTGCCCCCAATGTCCCGGTGTTCGCGTTTATGGCAATCTTGTCTACCGGGAAATTTGGGGAAAATTCAACGAACGACGAGACCGTATCAATCGGCAGCGTCCATTCATATTCCGTTTCCGTTACATTCCACGACAGCTCATCACGGTCTTTGAAGAAGGATATCCGTCCGTCAACGATGTAGGAGAAGGAATAGGTATGTTCTCCCGGCTGGATAACAGAAGCATCTTTCCGCTGGACAGCGACGAGCAGCCGGTTGTCATCAAGCCTCTGCAATAGTGCCTCAGCGCCTTGCCGTCAATGGTTGCGTCATGCAGTTGGAACCGGTGACAGCAATTGACGTGTCTTCATTTATCTTGATATGGCTATCGTGCTTGATGATGCACTCTTCGGCAAAGGACGTTGGCGTCCACAAGATGAGAACAAGCGTCATCAGGCAGGCCGTTAGCCAGACCAACCAGTTCTTTCGTCCCACTGCCATTACGGGTTTGAGAAGGATTCCTTGTTTTAAGAAACGCATATTCCCATTTCCTTTTCAATAAAGGATGATTTGTTGAACTCATGCGGGTATAACAAAACAAGCGATAAATAGGTGCCCGCGCTATTCTATGTACTTGCAAAGGGAAGCGTCAAGTGAATTAAGGACAATACATTTGTTTTGTAGGGGTTTTTGTTTTGTTTATGTGGGTTTGCGGGTTGGTGTGGTGTAACATTGCTGTGGCAAAGTGATACGATTACATCCGCTGGCGGGGGACTCGTAGAATGTAACATAAACAGCGAATTGTTTTATGCTTTAATGGAAGTACCCCAAAATAAGATTTTTTAATAGACCATACTTTAAGCTTTTCATTAACTCCCCTAGAACTCTGTCTGCTTCGCTGCTGTTAACCTGGCAGGTACCCGCATTAGCGTGTCCACCACCGCCGAAACGAGCCAGTAGCTTTCCAATGTTTGCTCTATAAGATCTATCAACGATCGACTTACCTACAATAAAAGTGGTTTTATCATTAGTTAAGTCCGAGGTGGCATGCAAGGACACATTACATTCGGGAAAAACAGCATACGTTATAAATCTATTACCCGGATAAATATATTGTTCTTTTCGCAAGTCTGTAATTACCAGATTGTAATGAACCGTTGAGTGTCTTAAAATCTGGAACTTACATAAGTCTGCCAGGGTGAAATACGCATCAATTCTTTCTTCTACATCGGGCAAATTTAAAATTTCTAATATGGTATGATCTTTACAGCGATCAACCAAATTCAACATCAGTTGATCGTACGGTGTTTGAAACTTTTTGAATTTTTCCAGACCAGTAGCCTGATCAACTAAGTAGCTTAGAAGTTCCCAGTTCGAGGGATACAAGATTTCATTTGTGGTATAGCGGGAATTATATCCTCTATCCGCCTCTGTCAGCAGTTCTTTATTAAGTTGAGGAAACTTCTTCTTTCCGCCAAAATAGTTGTACACAATTCTAGTAACTGACAGCGCTGCGGTATCAATAATATGATTTATGTTTTTATCTCTGATTCCTTTAGAATTGTCTTGATAATTATCAAATGCCAAACGGGCGCTTTCCCTATAGGGGAGACCCACGGTAATATCGTTGCTTGTTACATTTACTTTTCCCGTAACCAAATCACGGGGATGGGAAAAAACAATCTCATCGATTATGTTTAAGTATTTTAACAATACGGCGCTGACAAGTCCATCGAAGTTACATTTCACGATCAGTCTATACTTTTTTGTGTAATCCACGCTCTATATCCATCACAACAAGAGGTTTTTATACCGACCCATTTCCGATTGGCTAAAACATTACCTGGAAACTTCATTAATAGGCTTAAACATCTACCTCGTAGTCACCTATGCCTACTTATGCCACTTATCCATACCCAGGGAAAAATCAAACAACTCACGTTTTTCAATGTAATGAATCATATTGAGGGTGAAATTATACTTGATTTAACTATGTTTTTTAACAAAATAATGTAAAATATGTACCGATATATCCAACGAAAGTTTATGTATAGCCAAAAGCTTCTGTTTTTCGGGAAATACAGGGCGAACCCCTTGTATTTCCTGGTTTAAACATCAAAAACCCGGCGTGTTTGGCTATAAATTAAAAGTACCGGTGATTTGGGAAGGTAGCACTATCCTTGATACAATCGGCTGGATAGATTATTTTTAATTAAATTGCAAAAATAACGAGGTTGCAGCTTGTGCCAAGTGTTAATTTGCTGAAGGCGGTAAGAACGTTTTTTTCCCCCGGAGAAAAGGTGTTTTTGTACGGGATATACGCCATTACAGGTATATCTGGTGTTTGTTTTCTCTATATGTCAGGATGTTATCTGGCGCCTTCTCTTCAACTTTTGGTAAGTTGGAGCCTCTTTGGTTTTCTCGTAATTGCCAGCAAGATTGAAATCTTCAAGCGCCCTCCCCTAAGAATTATTTTCCTTCTGGTAATTTCTTTTATTTCCCTGCGATATTGGTGTTGGCGGACTTTTGAGAGTATTGTATACACAGGCGTTGCTGATTTCATCGCCACGATGGTACTCTATGTAGCAGAAATTTACGGGATAATCGTTTATTTCCTCGGTGTATTTGTAAATATTTGGCCATTAAATCGCAAAATAGTTCCCCTTCCGGCCGACATCTCGTTGTATCCTACGGTAGATATATTTATTCCCACGTACAATGAACCTGAAGATATTGTTAAAACTACTGTTATCGCGGCGACTCAGCTAGATTATCCAAAGGATAAGCTCTGCATTTACATCCTGGATGATGGTGGCACCGTTGCTAAACGGAACGATCCCGCAAAAAGTTCAGCGGCATGGGAAAGATATTACTGCTTGAAAAGGCTTGCCAGGGAATTAGGCGTAGTTTATATGACCCGCGAACACAACAAACATGCAAAAGCCGGCAATCTTAATCACGCCTTACAACATTCAAAGAATGATCTTGTGCTCGTTTTGGACTGTGATCACGTGCCAACGAGAGATATACTAAAAAACACCGTAGGCAACTTCTTAAAGGACAAAAAACTCTTTCTTGTTCAAACGCCGCATTTTTTTATCAATCCAGACCCTTTTGAAAAAAATCTTGGTATATTTGAGACCGCACCGGGCGAGGCGGAGATGTTTTACCATAGCGTTCATCCTGGTCTTGATCTCTGGAACTCAAGCTATTTCTGTGGCTCCGCCGCGGTACTAAGGAGAAAACACTTAGAAGAAGTTGGTGGAATAGCCGGAGATACTATAACTGAGGATGCAGAAACGACTCTTTCACTCCACTGTCGAGGCTACAACAGTGTTTATATTAACAGACCCATGGTTTGTGGTTTGTCGCCGGAGGTTTTTGATGATCTTATTCTGCAGAGAAGCCGTTGGACACAAGGGATGATTCAGATTTTCATTTTAAAGAATCCTCTATTTTCGAGAGGGCTGAAGCTATGTCAACGTTTCTGTTATCTCAGTTCTGGTATTTTTTGGTTTTTCAGTTTTGCGAGATTTCTTTTCTACATTGTTCCTGCCGCTTTTTTACTGTTCGGCCTTCAAATTTATCATGCTTCCGCTAGCCAGGTAATTGCCTATGCCGCGCCTCACGTGCTGGGTTGTATACTTGTATCTGATTTTCTTCATGGCAAATACCGGTGGCCATTTTTTTCTGAAATTTATGAAAGCGCGCAATCAATATTTCTTATTCCGGTTATTTTCTCCGTTTTATTTAATCCGAAGGCCCCGACTTTTAAAGTAACGCCAAAAGGAAAGAACCTGGAAGAAACGGCTTTAACACCGAGGATAAAACCGTTTATTTTAATGGTCATTATGCTCGTTGCCTGTCTCCCTATGGCGGCATATAAATGGTTCTATTATCCATTGTATCGGGACGTTATTATTATCACTCTTTGCTGGTGTTCCTTTAATCTCTTTGTGGCAATGGCTTCATTGGGCGCATTTTTAGAAAAGAAACAAATTCGAGGCCAACACCGGATGTGGTCAAAGGGTAAAGTAAATGTATTTTTCCCGCGCATGAATTCCCTTGTACAGGGAGAAATAAAAGATGTATCGTTTTCTGGTATGGGCTTGGAGATTAAAGTCCCTTTCTCTATAAAACAAGAGGAAGACGTCACCTTATCTGTAAGGGACATTTACGGTAACAAATACACGTTTGAAGCACGGGTATGCAGGCAAATAAAAAGGGGAGGGAATGTTTTTTGTGGCTGTGTTTTCGTTGCTGACAAAATAGTGTTATCACAACTGGTAAGGTTTGTTTATGGCGATAGCCAAAGGTGGTCAGATTTCTTAGAGAAAAGGTCTCGTAGGGTAAATATCGTGAAGATTTTATTTTTTATAGCGAGCTTGGGGTATAAGGGGAGCAGGGATTGCCTTATATCGACATTATATGTTGGTTACAAAGCAATAAAAACAAGGATGTATCCGGTTATTACGATTTGCAAACGAATATGGTTAAGGACGGAAATAGGCTGGGGAATAAAATAAAAATGAAAAAGATATGGTTTTGTCTGGGATTGATTTTTGGTTTATCAAGGATAGTAAGTGCTGACACAGCAGAAATTCCTTTGTACAAGCTTGCGGCTGTTAAGTCGGTTGATTTACGGTGTATTACAAGCGAACACAGTGTATCAATCGGTATTCCTGAAAGATGGGAGATAAAAAAGGTCCTTGTGGTTTTTAAGTACGTAAATTCTGCCTTATTATCAGGTGATCTGTCTGCTCTAACGGTAAAGATAAATGGTTATCCCGTTGCACAGATTAAGCTGAATCCTATCGTTCCTGAAGGGGTAGCAAAGGTGGCTATCCCTCCCCTCTTATTAGATGCCGGTTACAATGATTTGACTTTTACTGTTGTCCAGCACGGCAACCAGGAAAATGGTTGCGAGGATCCGTGTGCACCCGAGCTCTGGACTATCATTAAGCTGGACGAAGCTTTTATACACTGTGAATATGATCTTAAACCTGTTCCCTTGCGGTTGTCAGCTATTCCTGATTTTATATTTGATCCCAAAATAGTTCCCTGCGGGAAGGTCAATATAATAGCAGACGGCATTACTTCTGAAGAGATGCTTAATGTCGCGGGTATCGTGGCTTCTGGCGTTGCGTTAAGATACGATTATAAAAAGGTGCTTTTTAGTATGAGTCAGGATATAAAACCTAATTTTGACAATATCCTGATTGGGAAAAAAGAATTTGTCGGGAAATTCCTGGGGGAAAAAGGTATTGCCATTAACGAAAACGAAGGCCCTCTGTTAAAAATAACACATCTTCCACAAAGGGGGGCCGCAACCGACCCTTTCCACTCATTAATCATAATTACTGGTACCGACTTGGATCAGGTAAAGTTGTCGGCTGAGACATTTGCAATTTTATCCATCCCCTTACCGGATACCGACGAATTGGTACCTATAAAATTTGAACTTCCTGATGTTTCCCAGTATAGTGGAAAATTTGTTTTAATGGCGAATAAAAAATATGCTTTTAAGATGCTTAACATGGATACCCGTACGTTTAAAGGTTTAAATCCAGGCCCTGCAGACATTACCTTCCGCTTACCCCCCGACTTTTTAATAAAACAAAATCAGTCTGCGATGCTCTCGCTCAGCTTTGCTTATGGCGCAGGGATGAGAGATAATTCAGTCTTAAATATTTTGCTCAACGGCAAATCGGTACAGGCCGTCAGGTTAAACAGCACCTATGGTGCTGTAGTGGAGGGTTACAATATAGCTATCCCGACACACTTATTCAGGGCGGGAATGAATGTCCTTACCTTTGCCCCGAAGCTAATTCCAACTATGAACAACAATTGTGAACCCATTCCTACCGACACCCTTTTTTTTACCTTATTTGAAAATTCCACATTCCTTTTCCCCCCTATGCCGCATTTTGTAGAGATGCCCAATATGGAGCTATTTTTTTTAAATGGTTTTCCTTTTACTCGTTGGCCTGACGGTCACGAGACATTACTCTATCTTACGCAGCCAACATCCCATACGATTGTTTCTGCCTTTGATCTTATTGGCTCAATTACTCAAAAAAATGGATTTCCCCTCCTGGGCATCAAAATGACTACTCACAAGTCTGAAAAGTGGGACGGAGACCTTATTGTTTTGGGAAGTATTAATACTATTCCAGAAAATCTGAGAGACCTTGCTCCCTTGAAACTTTCAGAAAAAACCTCTATTCCGTTTCCGATTGTCAGAAGCTGGAAAGGAGAAAAGTCCCTGGCTTATAGCACACAGGTAAGCCAGTTTGGTAAGGAAAAGGGTATTATTATGGAATTTCAGTCACCATACAACTTGGGGCGGGCTGTCGTTCTATTGTCAGCTTTTTCCCCTAAGGAATTGCTCGAGCTCTGCGAGGGATTGTTAGAGCCGGCCTTAGAGACAAAATGCAAGGGGGACTTGTCTCTTGTGGATTTAACTACTTCACCCGATTACAAGGTATTTACCTTTGAAGTGGCGGAAAAATACTTTAGCGGTAAGGGCGGAAAGATGTCGAGGATAAAAGCCACCTTGTACTCATTAAATAAGATATACCTCTTTGTACTGATTGGCGTAATTCTAATTTTGGGTTTGGCTATTTTCTATCTTTTGATTCGATGGAGAAAGAAGAGGCTAAAAAATGAAAAAGAGACTGAAACTACTGGTATTTAGCAGTATCTTGACTGTATTATTTTGCAGTGTTGCTTTTGGAAATCAACCGGCTTTGTGGGAAGAATTTAAATCGCATTTTATCACGCAAGATGGCCGGGTAATTGATTATTATAATGGGCAGATTAGCCACTCCGAGGGGCAGGGGTATGGAATGTTATTATCAACCATGTATAATGACAAGGCAACTTTTGATAAGCTATGGCAATGGGTAAAAAGCAATCTTGGGGTAAGAGGGGATAATCTCTTTGCCTGGAAATGGGGCGAAAGGGTAAGCGGCAAGTGGGGCGTTGTTGACTACAATAACGCAACGGATGGAGATATCTTGATTGCCTATGCCCTCATTCTTGCAGATGAAAAATGGCCAAAAAATAATTACAAAAGCAAAGGATTGCAGATAGTTGAAAGCTTGAAAAATAATCTCGTGATCAATTGGGAAGGTGGTAAATTCCTTTTACCGGGGTACTATGGATTTATCAAGGAAAATGGTTTTGTATTGAATCCTTCTTACTTCATTTTTTCCGCCTATCGTGCCTTTGCAAACGTGGATGACAAAGCAACGTGGGATAAAATTTATAAAGATAGTTTAGTTCTCCTAGCAAAACTCCCTTCCAGCTCTCTTCATCTGCCCGCAGACTGGATATTTTTAAATGGAACCACTATTTCCCTGGCTCCTGAAAAGAATCCTTATTTTGGCTACGAGGCAATAAGGGTACTGCTTTATCTGCCCTGGGAGGAATCCCCTCAATTCTCTAAAGGCCTAACAGAAATGTTGGATATTTACAAAAAACTGGGGTACATGCCCCTTTGGGTTGATTTAGCAAACGATAGCATTTCGATGAAACCTGCACTGGCAGGATTTTATGCCGTATATGCCCGGGCAGCCGAAAGAATAGGAGAAAAGACGCTGAGCGAAAAATTATTTAAGGAGGCGGCTGAAAAACTTAATTACGAGAAGAAGGACTACTATTCCTTTTGTCTCTATCTTTTAGCTGAAAAGACAAGAATTTATGACAAGTAATGTGAAAAATGAATCCCTTTTATATACTTAATTTTATGTGTTTGAAAAATCAACCTGTAAAATGTATGCGGGGATTGTTTTTTACGTTATCCGTTGTCTGTATAATTCTTGGAGCTGATATCCCTCTAACGATGCGTGCATTCGGTGGTAATGCGCTTGTAAAACCGACAGAAGGCTTCACGATCCAAATAGCTACCTTTTCCGACTTGGAAGAGGCAAAAAAGCATACCAGGATTATTTCTCACAGTATTTCTCTTTCTGTATATTTAGAAAGAGAAGGTCATAATTACATCATTCATACCAGCGCTTTATTCAACCAGGATGATTTAAAATCATATCTGAATATCATCAAAGAACAAGGATATCCACAAGCATCATTGAGCGTTATTCCATGCAATAATTGTCATATTCTGGAAATATCACCTTCTTCAGAAATAGAAAGAACAGACCAGCAGGATTTCTTAGAACTAAAACAGAAAAAACAAACAGGTACAGGCAAGGTGGAACTCTCCGATGTTGAAGAAATAATACTTGAAACAAAAGACGTACTAGGAACTGAAACTACTTTTGCTTCTATGGGGGATTATCATACCGGTAGAGCCTGGAAATATTACAATGCAGGCAATTATAGCCAGGCCATCGAGATATTCAACTTTGCAAGGTTGTTTCCTGAGACAGAATTAGATGCACGGCTTGGACTGGCATATTGTTACGTCGAGCAGAACCAAAAGGAGAAGGCGCTTCCCCTGCTTGATAAACTTATAGAGGAGCAATTTAAGATACGCGAGACAATCGATATTCTTATCAAAATAGGAGAACTTGAAAAAGCAAAGGGGCTGTGTGATAAGGTATTATTAACGGATTCATCTAACAGTGATATAGTAAACCTAAAAATAAATATTTTGATACGAACAAAAAAATACGATGAAGCAAGCGCTATATGTCAAAGGTTAATTGATCAGTTTCCAGAAAGAGGCGCTGTATGGCTTGAATACTTAAAGGTCCTTTTGTGGACAAAGAATTGGTCATTACTTTCTACGGTTATACAAAAAGGAGTAGATAAAATAGACCGCAATGATGAGGCCCGGTCCTTTTTCGTTGAGGCGTATCTTGCATTGGGAGAAGAAGAAAAGGCCATTAATATGTGGAAGGAAATGCATATTGAGTCAGATATTTGGAGTACAACCCTTTTAAAAATTGTGGACAAATACCTATCTCTTAAAAAATTAAGAGATGCAACCAATCTTCTTGAAAAGGCATTGTTAAAAAAGAGAAATGAAATCATTCTCGTGGAGAAATTGGCCGTTATTTATGTCTATTTGGGAATGCCAGAGAAAGGATTTGAGGTTGTCAACCAGCTTCTTGGGATGCCTCAAGCAGCGCTTACCATTGATATTACCAAGGCAGAATTACTTTCTTTAGTAAGAAATTATGAAGCCTCGTTATTGATGTTAGAAACGGCTGAAAGGGATAAAGAGGTTGGGTATCGCTCAGAAATAGTAGAGCTGGAGTGTTATTACGGTTTAGAAAAATATGAGGTGCTGCTTGAAAAATCGTCAATAATTCTGCAGGAACTTACCGGAAAGGAATCCATAGATAGAGCAAAGGTCTTAACGTTGCGCATCCTTTCGCAAATCAAGATGGGATTATATAAAGAAGCTGGAAAAGATATTGAATTATTGTCAAAGATAAGAGAGGAAGGATATGAACCAGCGATCCTCAATGTTTTATTGTATGCATCCAACGGAGAGCTAGAAGAACATACCAGGTCTCTTCAGGTTTTAGGTGAACTTTTGTCTCGGTATTCGCAGGAAACTGAAATAGTCAGGCCACAACTTCTTGATTACGAATTGCTTTTTGACAAATCAAATGTATTAACCCTCCGCATGCTTTCTGCATGGAGAATTGCTGATGCGTTAGCGAAACATAAAAATCAGGATGTAATTTTTCAATTAGCAAGGGCTGAATTTAAAGAGGGTAATTTCCAGAGGTCGTTAGGGCTATACAAAGAATTACTTGAAACGACGAACGACCCTAAATATAAACTTGGAATGGTGGAATGTCTCCTGGGAATGAATAATAAGGAAAAGGCAAATAAACTATTTGCTGAAGTTCAGCTAACGAACTTGCCGGAAAAGGAGATACCCCGTTATCTTCAAAATCTGCTGAAACTGGAAAAAGACACAGATGCTTTTCCCAAGTCGCTATCCTTATTGCCAGAGAATATTTTTGGGAATGCATCTATTGAAGCCTTGATAATCATTGCAAAGATTCAACGTAACGACTGTGTTAGCGCGAATAATACGGTGGAAAAATATCTTTCTGATAGACCTGAAGATATCGCCGTCTTTAGAGTAATTATGGAATATATGGGTTATTATGATAAGGGTGAAAAAGGTACGTGTTATGAGTTTGTCAAATATTGGCTAAAGAATGCGACAGACTTGTATCCAAATGATACAGGACTGCGGTATCAATATGCTAAACATTTAGCTTCCCATAGAGAATATGGATTGGCAAAAGAACAGTTGTTAATTATTTACAAAAACGATCCCACGGACGTAAGAATTATCCGCTGGTTGGCGCGAATCTGTAGCTGGACAAACGAGTACGACGAATCCCTTCGTTGGTATGATTTATACTTAAAAGTATGTCCATCAGATATCGTGATGTGCCATGAGATTGCAAGGGTAAATGGTTGGGCGAAATATCGAAATAATGCAAACGAAACTTACGAAAGACTTTGTGAAAAGTTTCCTGGGAATTACGATATCTTTTCTGAATGGCAAGCAAAAAAGAACTCTTGGTTAGGTCGGGATAGAACGGCAATTAACTTTTACAAAGAATTAGTAGCGCGTCATCCTGAGGATGCCGAACTTCTCTTTGACTTGGGACAATTATATTCAAGACTCGATTTCAGCAGAAAAGCAGAAGACACCTATGGAAGGTTGCTTACCTATTATCCAGAAAATAACCGTGCGTCATTTGCTATGGAATCAGAAACCTGGGGACGTAAACAATCTTTAGAACTTAAACAGGCGTATATTCACCAGGAAGGGACTGGAGATGCATTTGGAAACTTTGAAATAACACGATTCAGGACTGATATAAATTATTCCCCTGTAGAATTTTCTGAGGCAATGGATATTTCATTTGGTTTGGGTCATACCATATTTGACTTTATGAAACACGCTGGCTCTACCGCAGAACACCTTACCATGAATCTAAAAAAAGGTTTTGAGAATGGATTTGTACCCTTTTTGAATGGAGAATTTTCTACATATACTGAGAATTATCATGAAACGGCACAATTTAACTCGGGTCTAAATTATAAAATATTGGATATTTTCGACACGACGCTATGGGGAGGCCGGGAAGATATTCTGGAAAACTTTAACACTTTAAGTAACCAAAGGGCCCGCTATTTTACAGGAGGGCGTCTTTTATGGAATGTTTCTGAGCGATTAGATTTTTCCAGTCAGTTTAAGCGTTATTGGTATAATGATAATAATAACGGTTTGGAGTACAATGTCTCCAGCGGCTATAAACTTTTCTTGTATCCAAAAATTCTTAGATTTTCGGTTGAAATGTTTGATTTTGATGTTCAATCAAACGTGCGTGAGTATTGGTCTCCCGCCGATTATCGGAAATATTCAGCCAATCTTTCCTGGAAACATTATGTAGGAAAGGACTTTTTTACCGGTGCTCCCGAGCTTTACTATGAACTTGCCTTTAAACAGAGCATAGACAGCGATAGTATCATGTTCACAGAACCTCAATTGGGTGTTGGGTGGGATACCAAAAGACGTTGGAATGTTGAATTAGAAATAAAACCTATGAGATCGACTGTCTATGATGAGGAACGACTGTTTTTGTCCCTCGGATTACGGTTGTAAAAAATCGTATATTTGTGAGATTATTCATTATCCATAATGATAGTAATAGGATATTCCGAAGGTTTTGTTTTGTTTGTAATGCCGCTTACAGAATGTTCCAATGAACGTTTGTCTGCCTTATCAGCAATAAAATAACTAAATAGGTTTGGTATTACACCATTGGCCATGAGTATAGAAGCGACTACAAAGGGTGCGGAAATAGTTGCCGCCATAAGCAAAGGAGAGCGCTTTTTTACTACTATGGTTTCTTTTTTATGCACTAAATCATATTTGTCTTTTTCTACTTCTTTTTCATCCCAGAATGCTTTGTATATCCGAAAAGGCTGTTGTTTGCCTTTTAGTTGTGCCGTTTTTATATACCGGCAATAAATTTCTGTCTTATTTGTTAGTTGATTATACGCTTCTTCTGATAGACAAATTTCTCCTGGACTCGCTTGCGTTTGAATTCTCGCAGCGACATTTACCACATCTCCAAAGACATCTTTTTTTTCTACCACTCCTTTTCCCGTGTGTAAACCAATACTAACTAATATTAAGTTTTTCGGTTTTTTTTCCGTGTTATACTTATCGAAATTTATTTGCGCTTGCACTGCCGCACGAACAGCGTCTTGAGGATTTTTAAAATAGGATAACGTGCCATCTCCCATAGTTTTTACCAATACTCCTTGATTTTTCTCAATAATTGGAAAGAGTATGTCGTTGTGTTGTTTCATTAAGGTACGGCTTGCTATGTCGCCATGGGTTTCTGCTATAGAAGTTGAACCCTTAAGGTCGGTGAACATAACCGTTATAATTCGGGTAAACTTTTCTTCCAGAAGATTTTCTAATTTCTGTTGTTGTTCAATGAATTTATCTAAGTCGTGTTCCTGAATATCAGGATTGTTTTTTTCGTCTTTTCCCGTTTCTTGTGGTTTCATATTTATCTCCTTACGCCGTACTTGATTTTCCCTTTATATACAGGACTTCGCCCATCGCCGCGCAATACTGCATAGCAAACTCCCAGGCTACCCCACCTGTTTTACAATGGCAGTCCCTGGATTGAGAACATAAAACCTCTCATGTCATTTGAAGATATCCTCCAACATTTTCTTTCTTCAATAAGCCATGATCTGCTCATGCTCATTGAGAATTTTAACATACTCTGTGCCGTTGAGAAACAATTTTTTCCTAATCTTGCGTATCTTATTCCTGTTTTCTTTTTAACGTATGGGAAGGCTTATGATGGCACGGGTAATTTCGGCGTTGTTACTCTCCTGTAAGTTATGAGATGATAGATAATAAGGGGTTAAGTATTCGTAGGAAGTGTGAGCTTATAGGTCCGCTGAGGTCGGGCGTTTGATAATATTTTTACGGAACGTCTTTGGAGGAGCGTGAAGTACGAAGAAGTTTATCTCAAAGAATATCAGGTTTGCCGTGATGCACGTGAAGATTTGGAGAAGTATTTTTTATTTTATAACAATTAGGAGATACCATTAATCCCTGGAATATAAAACACCGTATGAAGTTCATTTTGGAGTTCCTTACGTGAACAAATGCGGAAAGGATGTCGGTGGGTGAAGGAAAATTGCGGAGTGTGCAGAAGGGTAACTCCAGTCGCCTTACGGGCTCCTTTCGTTACCCTTCTGTACACTGTAATTGATGAATTAATACATCTAAATATTGATAGTAAATGGTCTTGACAAACCCATCCATCTTACTTAGCATACTGTCTGGTTTTTGGGGTATATTATAAATGGAGGGCTTTCATCAGGTCTCCACTTGACAACGCGACTAATTTCTTGCGAAAAATCGGGTAATGTGCAGCACATTATCCATCATATGATAATTTTCCTATAGCATCACACGATCCTTTCCCATTTCTCTTTCCTTTGATTTTTAATTTTGCTGAAATAAATTAAATAAAACTTGAAATCTTCTTTGTTTTTGCTATATTGGCATTCCAGTGGAGAAAAGCAATTTCCTATCATCTTGTAAAGGAATATCAGTTATAAGTTAATACCACTGGCATATTGGGTGGTCTGGCGCAAAAGTTAAATGGTGAAATTGAGGTTCTTGAATTGTCTAATAATATAGTTGATGTCTTATTAGTTAAACCCAAAAAAAGCAATTCTGCTATTCAAACTTATCCACCCATAGGATTAGGATTTTTATCTACGTATCTGAAAAAGAAAGGACATACTGCCCAAATTCTAGATTGCGATCTTAGAAAAATTACACCTCAGAAATTTTGCGAATTTGTAGATTTAAGTAGATTTCGAATAATAGGCTTTACTTTATTTACTTTAGATCTTCAGAATGTAAAAGAATGCTTACAAATAATTAAAGAGAAAAATAATAAAATCGTTACTGTTGTAGGAGGACCTCAAGCAGCGTCTGATCCAGTATACACGATGGATTATCTTAAATACGCGGATTACGTGATTTTTGGTGAGGGAGAAACTAGTTTGGTACAGCTAGTCGCTGCTGTAAAAAATAATTCGTTGGATAATTCATCGGTGATGAGCAATATACCAAATCTTTTATGGAAAGATAAAGGCTCATATCGTAAAAACTCATTAAGTTATCATCAGGATTTAGATGATATCGGAGCGCCAGATTGGGATGAAATAAATCCGCAGAATTACCCTGCTGCCGTACATGGATTTTTCTGCAGAAAACTTCCAACGTGTCCAATAATTGTGACAAGAGGTTGCCCCTATAAATGTACATTTTGTGGCGGAAGAAATATTACTGGATATCATGTGAGATCAAGAGATCCGTATAATGTAATTAGTGAAATTCTAACTTTAAAAAATAAATATAAAATTCAGGAATTCCAAATAATTGATGACAACTTTACCGCTAAAAGAGAAAATCTAGTTAAATTCTGTCAAGCTGTGATAGATCAAAAAATTGACATGCCATGGAGCTGTCCAAATGGAATTAGGCTTGATACTTTAGATAGTGAGGTTTTACATCTAATGAATCAATCAGGGTGCTACGCGGTTGCCGTAGGAATTGAATCGGGAAATCAAAGGATTCTGGATGAAATGAAGAAGGGCCTAAAAGTTGAAACAATTCGTCAAAAAGTAAGATTAATCAATAAGCACAATATTAATGTTGTTGGTTTTATCATGGTAGGATATCCTTCTGAAACCTGGGAAACAATAGAAGACTCAAGGCGAATGGCATTAGAGCTACCCCTTAAAAGAATAAGTCTTACCAGATTTGCACCTTTCCCTGGCACTCCCATCGCAAATGAATTGATTGCTCAAGGTAAAATCAACAAAAGCGAACTAGATTATTCGAAACTAAGCTACAACACATTCTCATATTTACCCGAGAACTTATCAGAAAAACAGTTACGATGGCTATATTTTAAATTTTTTTGCTCGTTTTATCTTAGACCAAGTATTATTTTATATAATATTCAGGAAATTCATTCATTGAAACACTTTTTATTAGTCTTTAGAAAAATTATCAATTTTATTTTTGGAACCTAGAACAAATTGAGTAGTTCAATGATATTGGATAAGCTTACTGTGATAATCTTGGCGGCTGGGAAAGGAACAAGACTCTCTCCTTACACAAAGAAGACACCCAAGGTTTTATTAAAAATTGATGATGAGACGTTAATTGAGAAAAACATCAAAATTGTAAAAGATAAACTCCATAAAAAAGAAGTTCATATTATTGTTAGCCATTGTGCAGATGAAGTAATTAACTATTTAAGTTCAAAAAAGATCTCCGGTATAGAAATAATTTATCATCGCATCTCTGAAAAAGTACTCATGGAGGGTATTTCTTCTTCATTACTACAAATACGTAATATTATAAATGATTATTTTCTCGTTATATTTGGTGATGAGATTTACTTACATTCCGATCATGATAAAATGTTAGAAAGTATTAATCAAAATATTAATTTCGATTTTTATTGTATGATTAAAGAGACCAATAATCCTAATGAAATACTTAAGAATTATTCTGTTGAAATATCGAACGAGAAAATTACTTCGTTAAAGGAAAAGCCCAACAAACTTCGAAATAATTATTTAGGATTAGGTACAATCGTTTGTTCTAAAAGAATTTTAAAACTAATTGAGTCTGTACCGAAACAAATGCATTTTATTGATACACTTAATTACGGTATTCAAAATGGATTTAATGCCTTTTATTATCTCTCAAAGTGTGAATATTGTAATATTAATGATAAAGATGATTATTTTCTAGCTAAATTTTTGTTTCGTTCAAGGAATATTAATAGTTGTAAAAAATCTTTGATAATTCCTGCGTATAATGAAGCAAATACCATTGGTTATGTTGTGAAAGATTTTAAAAAATATGTAGATGAGATTATTGTAATGGATAATGAATCTCCAGACGGAACAGGAGAAATCGCAAAAGAGGCAGGCGCGAAAGTCCTTTCTGCAAAATATAAAGGCTATGGAGATGCAATTCGTCAAGGATTGAAAAAAGCCGATGGTGAGATATTAGTTATCACAGAAGCAGATGCAACCTTTCTTGCTAAAGATATCACAAAACTTCTTGAATATTTAAAAGACGCTGATGCAGTTATAGGAACTCGTACCCACAGGGATTTTATTCAAAACAAGGCAAACATGGGATTTTTTCTTAGAGTGGGAAATTATATATACGGAAAGATTATCTCTTTGCTTTGGTGGGACCGCCGAGTAAGGTTATCAGATGTCGGTTGTACATACCGCGCATTGTGGCGGTCGAGTTATGAGGAAATCAAAGACCGTTTGGAGTCAAATGGTCCTGAATTTTCTCCAGAAATGATTGTAGAATTGCTGAACTCATATCTCCGGATAATAGAAATTCCATTAAGCTATTGTAGAAGACGGTTAGGGAAATCTAAAATATCTAGATCAAAATGGCATAGTTTTGTTGTTGCAAAACGGATGCTATATCTTATTTTACAGAAGCGTTTGAGAAGTTGGATAAACAATTTGAAATTATTAACACAAACAACAAAATAATAGATAACCTAAATCATTACTTTGTTAAAAAATGAGGCGGCGTAGTTTTGAATGTAACGAATTTGCTTTTATTGCAATAGTGCTTTTTGATGAGGGTCACAAGCTCATCTGGTTTGACGAAACAATGCTTTTTCTTTACGGGATGGCGCATGGAGATATTTCTGTTGGACTTTATTTCAGAGTAAAAAACTTGGCCTGCATGGTGAATGTGGGTAAGAAATTGTGTCGTGACAGACCATGAGTCGAAGACCGTATCGGAGAAATCAACACTTTGGGAATAGGAGCCAAAGAGTTCTAAGGCGATTTGTATTTTGTCCTTGAAGCGGGAATCGTTTTTTCCTCTGGAAAACTCATCGGCAGGAAGATAGGGAACAATATCAATAGGAAAATGCTTCGATGGTGAGACAAAAACAGCGGCAACGTCAATATTACAGACTTCTTCTCTCTTGAGAATGCCGCAATATTGCTATTTTGCACCTTCAGTCTTTCTTGCAAAGGGTTTTGGGCATCCTGTGTCGTCCATAGCAAGAAGCCCGTCTTTTGTGGATGCAGTGGTTCTTTGTTTTTGAATAATTTCCAGCCGCTTGCGTTTCAGCGCTTGGATGTCCCAACGAGAATCAGAAAAGAGGCTGTTGATGAGAAAATGAGAATCTATGAAAAGCTCACGAAATCCGCAGATTACACAGATCAAAAAAGAGAGAGTTTGTAAAAAACTATAGCTGCGTAAAGGAAAATATTGAGCCAATCCTCTATGTTTTATGTTCAACATGAATTAATCCATCTTATCATCGCATTTTTCCTGACATACCTAACCTTTAAATGGTTCCACTCTAAAAAAGCCGCAGGCGTCTGTTTAACATATAGTATCTTTATTGACCTGGATCATTTATTCGATTTCTTCGTTTGTAACAAAGGCATTTCATTTAATGCATTCTCATTTTTTTCAACAGATTATTTTCATATCAATGGGAAAGTATTTGTCCTTTTGCATGGGTGGGAATATGCTGTTATTCTTTTGATTCTCAGCATGTTTCTCAATAAATATCGGGATATATCTATTGCCTTGTCTCTTGCAATTATCGGACATTTGCTCTTTGATCAGTTTTGCTACAGCATGACACCGTTTAAATACTTTCTGGTCTATAGATGGTGGTATGGGTTTGGGATAGAATTGTAATTATCCACAGATTACGCAGATTGCAACTCGTATTTGTGTATTTTACTGAGTTTTCAGCAATTCAGTTGAACATAACATGTCCAGTGCTACCCGTTTTAATAATAAAGAATTCGTCACTACCGACACGGAAGAAAAGGCCATGGCCAATCCCGCGTATTCCGGTTTTAGGGTGATGCCGAAGAATGGATAGAGAACGCCTGCCGCTATGGGGATGCCCACTACGTTATAAAAAAACGCCCAAAACAGGTTTTGCTTCACCTTCGAGAGGGTACTGATGCCCAGCCGGACGGCTTTTACAACGTCCTCCAGATTGTTTCTCATCAGAATAATATCGCCGGTTTCTTTGGCAACGTCGGCGCCTGCCCCAATCGCTATGCCCACGTCGGCCTGCGCGAGCGCGGGGGCATCGTTGATACCGTCACCGATCATTCCTACCTTCAGGGATTGTTTCTGGAAATCTTTCACGATTTCCATCTTCTGCGCGGGCAAGACCTTTGCGTGGTACTCTTCAATGCCTACCTCAGCCGCAACAGACTTTGCCGTCTGCTCACTGTCGCCAGTAATCATAACGACCCGTTTACCCATTTGTTTTAGTTGCAAGACAACGTTGCGTGCCTGCGGTTTAACCTTGTCCATAAGTCCCAGGACGCCTCTGCACACGCCGTCGCAGGCTACATACAGCGCCGTCCTTCCCGCGTTCTCAAGCTTGTGGGCATTGGTTCGCGCATCGTCCACGGCAATCCCGTGTGACGTCAGAAGCCCTTCGTTACCGATTAATAATTCCTTTCCTTTATAGCAACACGTAATGCCGCTGCCTGCCTCTTCATGGAAGTCTTCTACGGTATCCCACGCGATGCCCTCGCCTTTGGCCATAAGCACCACCGATTGGGCAAGCGGGTGGTTGGAAGAGGCGCAACCCGCCGCGGCAAGGGCGAGCAGCTCTGATTCGTTGGTGTTGCGCGAACAAACACGGTCTGTTATCACTGGACACCCCTCCGTGATGGTGCCCGTTTTGTCTATGATAAAGATTTGAACGCATGCGATTTTTTCCAGGATACCGGCGCGTTTGATGAGGATGGAGTTTTCAAGCCCCACGCCGCTTCCGACCATAAGCGCCGTGGGGGTTGCGAGACCCATCGCGCAGGGACACGCAATTACCAGCACGGCAACGGCCATCTTCAACGCCCACACGAAGGGCGGTTCTCCGGCAAGCCCGTAGAATACGAAATACCAGCAGATAAAGGTCGCGATGGAAAACCCAACCACGATGGGTACAAAGACGTTCGATACCCTGTCCGCAAAACGCTGGATAGGGGCTTTGTCCATCAGGGACTCTTCAACCAGGTTGATGATTTGCGATAAGAGGGTTTCTTCACTAACCTTTGTCGTTTGAATTGTTAAGACGCCCGTTTTGTTTATGGTGGCGCCCACGACGCCGTCGCCCTTCTGTTTTACCACCGGCACGGCCTCGCCCGTTACGAGGGATTCGTCTACCGATGACGCGCCTTCCACAACAACCCCGTCCGCCGGGATGCTCTCGCCGGCCCGGACGATTACAACGTCACCAACACCGAGGGAGGATGCGTTTACCAGGGACTCTTTTCCGTCTGCTGTTAGTACCCGTGCCTTGTCGGCTTGTAGTTTTATTAATTTTTGCAGCGCCTGGCTTGCCCTACCCTTTGCCCGTTCCTCAAGGCTTTTCCCTATTCTGATAAAGGCAATCAACATTACGGAGGTTTCAAAGAAGGCATGGTGAGACCCGCCAAAAACATGGAAAAGCGCCAGAGCGCTATAAACGTATGAGGAAAGTATGCCTATGGAAACCAGCACATCCATGTTGGCGGAAAGGTTTTTGATGGATTTATAGGCACCGACAAGGAAATCACGTCCCGGCCCCAAAATTATCGCGGTGGCAATGGCCATCAGGATATAAGGCTGGTAGGCGTGCAACGTGCGGGGTAAGGGCAGGTGCATCATTGCCATCATTACAATAGACGCTACAATGCTTAAAACAAGCCACCCAATCTGATAGGAGGTTTGCGTGGTTTGATTCAATTGAAGCCGTTCGCGGGCTGTAAAGCCGGCGTCTTTGAGGTGCTTAAAGATGCGTCCCTTATTGAGGCTGTGATCGTCGAAGGCGATGATACCCGTTGAGCGTGAGAAATTAACCAGAACGGCCTTGATTCCTTTTAACTCCTTTAATCTTCTTTCAACAGTTACGGCGCAATTAGCGCAGTGCATGCCCGTAATATCAATTTTTATGGTCTGGTCAGCCATTTTGTAGGGGGCGAGGAAAAGTTTTTTTGTCAAGTAGGGCAGGCGTTGCCTGCCCCCTTTTTTAAGGGGGACTTGGTTGCGGCATTGCTGCGCTATGAATACCGCGGAAACCGTTATCCAGCTTCTCTGCACACATCAATCTGATGTGGTTTGTGACACTTTAAACCCTTCATCCGGCGTTGATGCGAGAAGTTTTTTTTTCTTGCAAATCAACATGATGTTGCGCGCGTAGATAAACAGGCCTGAACATTGTCCCACAATAAATACGGGATCACGACGGTAAATTGCGTAAACCATTAATATCGTGCTGCCCGCCATGCTCAGGTACCAGAATATTTCCGGGATAACGCTTTCGCCGCGCTTCTCGGATATAATCCATTGGACAAAGAACCTGGAACCGAATAAGAATTGTCCTGCGAAACCAATGACAACCCAGAAATTTATCTGTGTCATAATGTTAGTTATTTTGGGTCTTCTCCCTATTGAGTGGGTAAAAATGAGTCAAAATTGAATTAGATATCAGGCAACATACAGGTCAAGATTTTGAGCCGGAGATATTCTTCGTCTCGTAAACCATAAGCTCGACGT
>Ga0315281_10000118_pt1 | contig 97437 bp, 97 predicted proteins | sample YL17G07_0_MG_FD_204540 | JGI IMG/M metagenome (GOLD analysis project Ga0315281, IMG submission 204540) | Sediment microbial communities from Yellowstone Lake, YNP, Wyoming, USA - YL17G07_0 | ecosystem: Environmental > Aquatic > Freshwater > Lake > Sediment | place: USA: Wyoming | collected...
GTGCAGCTCGGCGGCGTGGCGGATGGTCTCGATCCGGTCGGTGCCGAGGCCGAGGCGCTCGGCCAGGCGCTCGGCCAGCGCGGCGACGCGCTCGTTGTGTTGGGCCATGCCCTGGTGGCGTTCGCGCATCGTGGCCAGCAGCACGCTGCGGGACTGGGTCAGAGCCGAAACGCGGCTGGAGCGCTTGGAGGCGTAGAGGCGTTGGTCGGCCAGGCGCAGGGCATCTTCGCTGCTTGAGGCCTCGTGGGGAAGCAGCGCGATCCCGTGCGAGCAGCCGATCGCGAGCCCGCCTCCGGTCGCGCTGAGCGCGCCGGCGCCGAGGCGGCCCAGACGCTCGGCATCATCGGCGCCGGCGGGCACGATCAGGCAGAACTCGTCTCCGCCGAGCCTGTAGGCCGTGCCCGCAGTTCCGGCCACCGTGTGAAGCCGCCGGCCGAGGCGGGCGAGCAACGCGTCTCCGGCGGGGTGACCGAACGCGTCGTTGTACCCCTTGAAGCCGTCGAGGTCGAAGATCACCAGCGCAAGCGGCGCCGCCGCGGACGCTCGCGCGAGGGCGTGCTCGAGGTCCTGCGCGAGCTTGCGCCGGTTCCCCAGGCCCGTCAGGCTGTCCTCCAGCGCCGCGTCGGCGAGCACCCGCATCTCGGCCTCGCGCGTCATCTCGCGGCGGTCCTCCATGAGCAGCAGTCGTGCGAAGAGCGCGACCAGCGCCGTCCCGATCAGGAACGCAAGCGGCGTCGCGAACTTGAGCTTCCTGGCTTCGGCTGAGAGCGAGACGACATGTTGCAGGGCCTCGCGGCGGTGCTCGGCGGCTGCCCGGCGCAGGGTGGTCTCGATCGTGGTCGACACCGGATCGACCTGATGTGCGTCGATGCGCTTCGCCTGAAGGGTGTTGTGCGAATAGATCGCGCCGAGCAGGTGGTCGAAGGACCTGCGATAGCGGCGCTGAAGGCTCTCCAGCCTCCGTACGAGCGCCCGGTCACTGGCCGACCTGAACTCGGCGACGTCGCCGAGCGCAGTGACGTAGTCCTCCGCAGCCCGCACGAACCCGGCGAGCGCCTGGGGGCTGAGCTCCAGACGGTACTTGCGCTCCTGGATCTCTTCGGTCGCCATCGCGAACCGGGCGCGCTCGTAGGCGTCGGCGAGGCGGGTGTCATGCGCCGAATCCTGACTGGCCGCGCCCATCCGCAGCGCCGCGAGCACCGCGAGACCGGTCATGGAGAGCAGTACCGCCGCGAAGCCGCCGGCAGCCAACCGAGCGAGGGCCCGGTGAGACAGGACCGCGCGGGACGGGCGAAGGGACACGGGCCCGCGTATTCGGTCGACGCGGCGGTCTCTTGACCCCCCGACCCGTATGGGGGCTACGTCCGGCGCGCCTGGACGTCGTGTGAGGTGGCGACGCCTACCTCTAGTGGAACGGCTCGCCGGGGAAGACCCCCTGCTCGAGCTTCCGGCGCCGGATGACCGCGAGCAGCGCGGCGTCGAGATGCTTCTCCGCGAGCGGGGCGCGCAGCGGCGGCAGGGGAGGGAGCGGCTTCGTGCCGCCCTTTGCGCTCGCCGGAGAGCTGGCTGCCCTCGTCATGGACGGGGGTATCTTCCCACATCGCGGGGCGTCGAAACCTCAGGATTTCGGCCGGGGCGCGCGGTGCCGGGAGGGGGCTAGATGAGCTCGACGCGCTCGATCACGACGTCGGTGCGCGGCCGGTCGCGCGCGTCCGTGTCGAGAGCCGAGATCGTGTCGACGACGTCCATGCCGTCGGCGACGCGGCCGAAGACGGTGTGCTTGCCGTCGAGCCACGACGCAGCCTCGGTGGTGACGATGAAGAACTGGCTGCCGTTCGTGTTCGGCCCCGCGTTCGCCATTGCGAGAGCCCCGCGCACGATCTTCCACTCGTTGAACTCGTCCTCGAACGTGTACCCGGGCCCGCCCGAGCCGGTGCCCGTCGGGTCGCCGCCCTGGATCATGAAGTCGGGGATCACGCGGTGGAAGACGATGCCGTCGTAGAAGCCGTCGCGCGCCAGCTTCGTGAAGTTCCCGACCGTGTTCGGCGCGTCGTCGTCGAAGAGCTCGACGGCGATGGGGCCGTGGTTCGTGTGGAGAATGGCGACGCTCATACGGGCCGCAATGTACAGAACGAGGCGAGAGGAAGCGGCGCCCACACACGGAACTTGCGTTCGTGGGCATCAACCGCATCGTCCACTTCAGGCCGCGGACGATCTTCGCGGTGCTCGGGATCCTGATCCTCGTCGGCGTCGCGCTCTACGTGCTCTGGGTCGCGCGCCACGTCGTGAGCTGGGTGCTGATCTCCCTCTTCTTCGCGCTCGCGCTCAACCCCGCCGTGGACTGGCTCCAGGCGCACGGCCTGCCGAAGCGCGGGCTCGCGACGGGCGTCGTCTTCCTGCTCGCGCTCGCGGCCGTCGTGGGCATCGCCGCGGCGTTCATCCCGACGCTCGTCGATCAGGTGGACAGCTTCGCGAACAAGGTCCCCGACTACGTCACGCAGCTGACGCACGGGAAGGGCAGGTTCGGCTTCCTCGAGACGCGGTACCACATCGTCGAGAAGGTGAAGACCGCGATTCGCAACGGCGGCGTCGGGCGCCTGACACTCGGAGCGGGCGCTGCGCTGACCGTCACGAAGAGCGTCATCACCGCCGTCGTCGCGACGCTGACGATCGTCTTCATGACCTTCTTCATGCTGCTCGAGGGCCCGACCTGGCTGGACCGCATCTTCGGGCTCGTCCCGGCGCAAGAGCAGCCGCGCTGGCGTCGTGTCGGGCACGACGTCTACCGGACGGTCGGCGGCTATGTGACCGGCAACCTGCTGATCAGCCTGATCGCGGGCGTCGCTTCCGGGATCGTCATCTGGCTCGCCGGCGTGCCGTACGCCGTCGCGCTCGGCCTGCTCGTCGCGCTCCTCGACCTCATCCCGCTGGCGGGCGCGACGATCGCCGCGGTCGCGTGCGTGCTCGTGGCCGTCGCGGCTTCCGGCACCACCGCCGCGATCGTCGTCGGCGTCTTCTTCGTCGTCTACCAGCAGCTCGAGAACCACGTGATCCAGCCGCTCGTCTACGGGCGCACGGTGCAGCTCTCGCCGCTCGCGGTGCTCGTGTCGGTGCTCGTCGGCGCCCAGATCGCAGGCGTTCTCGGCGCGCTCGCCGCGATCCCGGTCGCGGGGACGCTCCAGGTGCTGCTCGTCGACTGGCGCAGCAACCGCCCCGAGCGGGCAGCGGCGCTCTCCTCCTGAACCGAGTCCGGACGTCCGCCCCCGTCGGTGCCGGCGCGACTCAGCCGGCCGGCTGGCGCCGCATCACGCCCCAGGAGGTGACGCGGCTCTGCGCGTCGAAGCGGAAGACGCCCGCCATCTTGTCGGAGATGCTGACGCCGTACGTCCCGGGCAGCGGGGCGGTGGCGGTCGCGCGCCAGCAGCTGACCTTGACGCCGCGGTAGACCGGGCCCGCGAGCGTCGAGGTGACGTTCAGCACGCGGCAGCCGAGGCTCGTCGTACTGTCGATCTGCAAGCCGAACAGGTCGCCGACACGCGCCTTGTAGACCGTGTGACGCGCCTGCGGCTTGCGCTTGAACACCGGCGCGCCCGTGCCGTCGGCCTTGAGCTTGTTGAGCGTCACGGTCCCGTCGACCGCGAGCCCGACGCCGTAGCTGCCGATCATCGGCTTGCTCGACTTCAAGAGCACGCAGGCGACGCCGTCCTTCGAGCTCGAGTTGATCGCGAAGCAGGCGATCTTCGTGCCGACGACGTCGATCGCGTCGCCGACCTTCAGCAGGATCGAGGTCTGCGGTGCCGCGTTCGCGCCGGCCACCTGGGCCGCCGCGACGACGAGAGCGGCGACGACCAGCGCGCGCTTCATTTGATCCTCACTTTCGCGCAGCTCGGCTTGCTCACGTTGCCGGCTGCATCGTGGGACTGGACACAGAACCTGAACGTCCCGCGGAAGCTCGCGGGCGTCGCGTCGAGGCGGTAGGCGTACATCCGCCCCTTCACCGCGGGACCGAGCGTCGTCCGGTAGCGGCGCACGACGGCGCCGTCCTGGTAGATGAAGAGCGCCTCCCACGTGCGCCCGCTGTCGTCGCTGACGACGTAGCGGAGGGAGGTGACACCGTCGACCGTCCCCTCGCTGTAGAGCGCCTGCACCTTCGGCGCCTGCATGTCGCGCGCACGCGTGTACGTCCAGCAGACCTTCGCGTACTGCTTGTTGCACGAGTGCGTCATCCGCGTCGCCGTGACGGTGATCTTCAGCGTCTCCTCGTTCAGCGACCAGTGCGTCGAGCAGCTTTTCTCCCAGATGAAGGAGTCCATCCGGAAGAGCCCGCCGCCGAGCGGGTGGTAGCGGTAGACGAGCGTGTTCGGCTGGATGAGGCACCGGTTCGTCGCGGTGCGGTGCGCCGTCATCGAGTACTCGGCGTAGCCGCCGCCGTTGAGGGCGACCCAGCGGTAGCTGCGGCCGTTCTCCGCCTTCCAGAGGCCGATGGGCGAGACCGACGCAGCGGCCGCGCCGGCCAGGACGCCGAGCATCGCAACCCCTGCTACCGCAGTTACGAGCCGTCGAACGATGGTGCCTCCCTCTGACACTCGAACGCTCGTGTCGCGGCGGCAGGGGGTCATCCGCGTCTGCACGGATTCGGCATCCGCATTCGCACCGATTCGGACTCACCCGTTCGTGTGGTACGGAGCGGGCGTCGCGGATCTGGACCGGCTACGTCGCGCTCGAGACGTCCGTCCCGTCGCCGTCGGACCCGGGCGAGTCGGACGCCATCCGCGCGTTCACGTCGCGGATCTTCGCCACCGGCGGGTCGAGCCGCGCGTGCGCGATCTCGCCGGCCTCGACGAGCTCGAACGCGATGCGGCCGAGCTCCGACTGCGCCTGTCCGAGCTCCCGCTTCATCTGGACGTCCTCGACGCCCTCCTTCGCCTTGGTGGCCGCCTGCTCCGCCGCCGCCTTCGCTTTGTCGAGAAAACCCATGGCCGCCTCCTGTTCGCCGAGGATCCCGCCGACCGCGAGGAGCCTGCCCCTCACGGGCAGTCCCTCCGGCATGACTCGATTCTAGTCGACCCGAGCTCGCACGCTGCCCTAAACCAGCCCGGCCGGCGACCGATGACCCGTCGGTGGCGCCCTCGTCCCAGGGTCTCGGCCTCGACGACCTCGTGCTGCACGAGGACTCGGGCGTCTACGTCCTCCCGCAGGAAGGCACAGCGGCGACCTACCTCGACGGCGCCGAGCTCTACCTGCTCGAGGCGCTCCGCAGCGCCCGCGACGTCGGCGTCTTCTCGCCCGACCTGCGCGGACGCGTCAAGGACTGGGCGAGCCTCTACCACCTCACTCCCTACCGCGCGACGATTCTGGACGCGCTCGGGCTCGAGAACACCTCCGCGCGCGTGCTCGAGCTGGGCGCCGGCTGCGGCGCCGTCACACGCTGGCTCGGCGAGCACTTCGAGTCGGTCGACGCGGTCGAGGGAAGCCTCGCCCGCGCCCGCGTCGCACGCGAGCGCTGCCGGGACCTCGAGAGCGTTCGCGTTGCCGCCGCCAACTTCTTCGACCTCGACTTCGGCGGCGCGTACGACGTCGCGACGCTGATCGGCGTCCTCGAATACAGCCACCTGTACCACCCCGAGTTCCGGCACGACCCCGCGCGCGCCGCCGCGTCGAATCTCGAGCTCGTGCGCGGCAGCCTCGCCGAAGACGGGATGCTCGTGATCGCGATCGAGAACAAGTTCGGCCTCAAGTACCTGAGCGGCAGCCACGAGGATCACGCCGCGCGGCGCTTCGAAGGGATCGAGGGCTACCCGAGCCGCTCCTCTGCGGTGACGTTCAGCGCGGTCGAGCTCTCGCAGCTGATCGCCGCCGCAGGCTTCACCGGCTGCGACTTCTACCTCCCGTTTCCCGACTACAAGCTCGCGAGCACGGTGCTCGACGCGGCGGCCGCGGACGCGGCGACGTACCCCGCGAACTGGGTGGAGGCGCCGTTCCCCGACCGCGCCGGGCCAAGGCACCCCGCGCTGTTCAACGAGAGCCTCGCGCTGCGCGAGCTCGTCCCGGCGGGCCTTCTCCGCGATCTCGCCAACTCGTTCCTCGTGCTCGCCTACAACGGCGACCGCGGGCGGGTGCGCGAGCGGCTGGGCGTCGAGGAAGGTTGGGTCGCCCGCCGCTACTCGCTCGACCGGCGGCCGGCCTTCTGCAAGCGGGCCTCGCTCGAGCGGACGGGCGACGGTGGGCTCGTCGTCCGCAACACCGCGGTGGTTCCCGCCGCCGCGCCCGTGCCGGCGACCCATCTCCTCGCTCAGCGGCTCTCGGACGAGCCCTTCCGCGCCGGCCACCAGCTGGTCTTCGAGCTGTTCGAGTACTCCGCGCAGGGCCGGCTGCTCGTGCGGCTGCCGGCGCTGCTCGCGCGGCTGCGGGACTTCCTGCTCGCGGGCTACGACGCCGGTTGCGCCGGTCGCGCGGGGGTGCCGTTCCTCCGCGGCGAAGCGCTCGACGTGACGTGGTGGAACATCATCGTCGACCCGGAGAGCGGCGCCTGGCACTCGATCGACGGGGAGTGGCGCTTCGCAGGCCTGCTGCCCGCCGACTACGTCTTGTGGCGCGGTCTCCTCCACACGGTCGAGCGCCGCCGCGAGCTGCTCGCGGGCTCGGGGACCGAGCACCCGGCGCAGTTCGCGCTCATGGCGGTCGAGTGTCTCTACCCGGCTGCCGGCCGGGATCGGCTCGCCGTCTACGAGGAGCTCGAAGGCGCCGTGCAGCGTGCCGCGGGCGCCGACACCTCCGGCGGCGAAGCGGCTGCGCTGTCGCCGCTTCTCGGCGAGCTCGTCGCGCTCGCCGCCGCCCCGCGGAGCTCCCAGGCGCGCGCGCTCGCCGTTCCCGCCGAGCTCGAGGCCGGCCGCGTGCGGCGCCCGAGCGGCGAGACCGTCTCGATCGTCATCCCGACCTACAACCGCCTCGACCTCACGCGCGGCTGCCTCGAGGGCATCGCGGAGACCGCGCCGGGCGCCGAGGTGATCGTCGTCGACAACGGGTCGACCGACGGGACGCGCGAGTTCCTGCTCGCCGAGCAGAGCGCCGGCCGGCTGCGCTGCCTCCTGAACGAGGAGAACCTCGGGTTCGGCAAGGCGTGCAACCGCGCCGCCGCCCTCTCCGACCGCGAGCTCGTGCTGCTGCTGAACAACGACGTCGTGCCGCGGCCGGGTTGGCTCGACGCGATGGTCGCCGAGCTCGACGACCCGACCGTCGGAATCGTCGGCAGCCGGCTCCTCTACCCGGACGGCCGCATCCAGCATGCGGGCGGGGACTTCGCCCGCAACGGCGAGACCGAGCACGTCCACCGCTTCGCCGCGGGCGACGACCCGGCGGTCGTCGTCTCGCGCGACTGCCCGGTGGTCACCGGCGCCTCGCTGCTCGTGCGGCGCTCGCTCTACGAGGCGCTCGGCGGCTTCGACGAGGGCTACTTCATGTACGTCGAGGACGTCGACATCTGCATCCGCGCGTGGCACGTCGGCTATCGCGTGCGCTACTGCGCCGAGAGCGTCCTCGTCCACTACGAGAGCTCGTCCTCGCCGAGCCGCGGCTGGTGCGCCGAGAACCTGGTCGACGGCTGGGCGCGCTTCCACGAGCGCTGGCTCGGGCGGATGCCGGAGCCGGTGCTCCGCCTGACGCGGGTGCCGGACGTGCTGGCCGGGCGCCGGCGCTTCGTCGTCGTCGCCCGTGCAGGCGAGCTCGCGGCCGACGAGCGGCTGCTCGCGGCCTACGGCTCGTTCTTCGACGCGCGCGACGACGTCACGCTCACGATCCTCGACGGCCTGCGGGAGGGTGGAGTCCCGGCCGAGCTCGCGGCCGCCGTCGATCGCGCCGGCCTCAGCGACGATGCCTCGGCGGACCTGCTCGCGGTCCCCTGCGAGAGCGCGGTCGGCGAGCACCTCGTCGCCTGCGGGGCGGACGCCGTCTACTCGCGCGCCGGTCTCGGCGCGGCGTTCGCGCAGCTGCCCGCCTTCGACGACCGGACGGTCGCCGGGCTCCGCGCGCTCGCGGCGCACGGCGGCGGGGTCGCGGCGGCCGCGTAGCCCGGCCGGCGGATTCGGGCCTGTTGCCCGGTCGCGCGGCGCCGAGAACCGTTGACCGCGGTACGATCGCCCCGCCTTGGCCGGCGCGACAGGCAGCGGACACGAGCAGGCGTGGGCGGAGGCGCTCGCCGAGGAGCACGCCCACCAGGAAGAGTTGCTCGCAACGCTGCGCGACGAGCTGGGCGCGTTCGCGCGGGAGTGCGCGGCGGCGCTCACGGCGCTCGACGCGTACGCCGGCCTCGCCGGGGTCGCCGACGTTCTGAGCGCGGCGCGAACGGACGTGCAGCAGGCGACGCTCGTGCTCGAGGTCGGGCGCCGCCTCCCGGGCCTGGCGCGGTCGGCCGCGCACGACGACAAGCTGGTCGAGCTCTACGACGGGCTCGGCGGCGCCGGCGACGTGCAGCCGCCGCTCGTGCGCCATGCGGGCGAGCTTCTCAGGGCCGGCCCGAAACGGATGGATCGCGAGCTGCTCCGGGCGGTCGTGAGCGCGTCGGGCGCTCGGGCGCAGATCGAGGCGATCATCGGCCCGGCTCCGGCCGTCGCGCTGACGGCGCTCCGGCCGCTCGCGCACTGGGCGCCGCTGCTTGCCCGCCTGCACCGCGGCGAGGCCGGCGGGCGGGAGCTCGTGGAATCCGCGGGCAGGGACCTCTCGCAGGTGCTCGAGGCGACGGCGCAGCTCGGTGCCGGAGCGACGACCGCGGCGGCGGGGGAGGCGGCGGCGCTCGCGGGCTCGCTGCGCGACACCGTCGGGCACGTCGAGGCGGCGGCGCGCGCGGTGAAGGAGGGAAAGCTGGAGCAGGTGCTCGCCGAAGCGCGGCGGAAGCTCGAGCAGGATCTCGACGCGCTGCGCGGCGTGCACGAGGGTGCGCACGCCGCTCCCTCCGAGTGGCGGGAGGCGCGCCGAGCCGACCACGCCACGCTGGCCGAGGAGGTGCGCGAGAAGCTCGAGAAGGTCGAGCGGATCCGGCGCGTTCTCGGCTTCCTGCTGCCGCATCTCCAGGCGGTCACGCGCGCGCTGGCGGCGGTGCAGAAGCTCCAGGCGCTCGCGCGGCACCTCGAGCCGCAGCCGGCGGCGGGCGTCGAGGCGGCGCGCATGTCGCTCCTGCTCGGGCTCGGCGGGGTGTGGGAGCCCGTGCTCGAGCAGGCCCCGCGGCCCGGCGCACGGCGACCCTCCGTCCGCGGGCGATGGCTCGCGGCCGCGGCCGTCGCGATCGTCGTCGCAGTGCTCGCGATCGTGCTCTCCGGCGGGGGCAAGCACACGCCGGCCGCGGTCGTGACGGCGACGCTCGCGGCCACCACGCCGACGACCACGGCCGCGCCGCAGGCGCCGAGGCTCGCGCCGGTGAGGGCCGTCTTCAGCGAGGCGCAGCGGGCGACCCACTACACGATCGCCGTGGACGTGCCGGGGAACGGCGCGGCGACGTACACGTGGCGGCTCTCGCCGCCGCAGGGGAATCCCACCTGCGACAGGTTTTCCGCGGTGGCCGGCAAGCCCAACGAGGCCGTCTGGCACCACGCGGACACGGACGGCTGCTCGCACGAGGGCAGCCAGCATCCCGGCACCGTCTCCGTCACCGTGACGACGAGCGCCTGGCGCTGCACCGCGTCTTTCTTCGGCACGCTGACGAAGACGGGCCCGTCGAACCAGCGCTGCACCCGCCGCTGACGCACGACCACGTGGGCGCCGTCTGATAAACGGGCGTGGTGGACTCTGTCGACAGCAGGCCGTTGCGCGGCCGTCCCGGGACGAAGACGCTGCAGCTTGCCGACGGTCGTGCGGTGGGCGGGCCGATCGCGCTCGGCGTCCTCGCCTGGTACGTCGCTCTCGCGCTCGCGGGATGGGTTGCCGCGGCGGTCGCTCTGCTGGTCGCCTCCCCGGATCTCGCCGGCGGGGACCCCACGGCGGCCCGGCCGGTGCTCGCCGCGCACCTGGTGGCGCTCGGGTTGCTGCCGTTCGCGGTCACCGGCGCCTCCTTCCACTTGCTCCCGGTGATGCTCCGCAACGACGTCCGTCACCCGCGGCGGCTCCAGCTTGCCCTTCCGCTGCTGGCAGGTGGCTTCCTGGTCGCGCCCGGCGTCGCCTTCGACCGGCCGGCGATCCTCTGGCCCGGCGCCGCGCTCGTCTCGGCCGGCGTCCTGCTCGTGCTGGCGGAGCTGTTCGGCCTCGTGCTCCGGGCTCCCCGCGGCCGCGTCCTCGTTGCCAGCCGGACGGGGGTTGCGCTCGTCGGTCTCCACGTCGCGGGCGCGCTGACGCTCGGAGCGCTCGCCTTCTCGCACGGGGACGAGACGTTCGCCGGCGTCGTCCACGATCGCTGGGTGCTCGTGCATCTCCATCTCGCCGTGTTCGGCTGGCCGACGCTCCTGATCGTCACGGTCGGTCGCACGCTCGCACCGATGCTCGCGCAGGCGCCGACGCCGCCCGCGCGCCGGGCGCCGACAAGCGAGCTCGCGCTCAGCGTCGGCCTCTGGACGCTCCTCGCCGGGCTCGCGACAGCCTCGACCGCTGCCGCGCTCGCGGGTGGCGGCCTGATCCTGTTCACCCTGGCCCAGTTCGCCCGGCTGATCGCCCGCGTCGCCCGCACCGCCCGGATCGAGCTGGAAGCGCCACTCGTTCATCTGCTCGCGGGCGTCTTCTTTCTCCTCCAGGCGGCCGCGCTCGGCACGGCGATGCTGGTCGGGCTCGTCTCCACGCGCACCGGCCTCGCCGCGTACGTGATCCTGCTGCTGCTGGGCTGGGCCGCCGGCGTCACGCTCGGCCACATCGGAAAGCTCCTCTCCTTGTCGCTCTGGGTTTGGTGGCCACCGGGGCCGCGCCCGAAGCAGAACGCCCTCTACCCGCGACGCGTCTGGCTCGCCGAGGCCGTGATGTTCGCGTTCGGCGTCGAGGCGCTCGCGGCCGGCGCGCTCGCCGCAAGCCACGCCGTCGCAGCCGTCGGCGCAGCCCTCCTCATCGGCGCCGCGCTGCTCGGAGTCACCGGCGCCGGCCTGACCTGGGCCAGGCGCCGGTACGGCTCCGCCTGAGAATTAGTGCGCCCGGGAGGATTCGAACCTCCGACCCGCGGATTAGAAGTCCGCCGCTCTGTCCACTGAGCTACGGGCGCGTCGGCCAAGGGTACCGCCGTCCCCCAACGGACACCCTCGGCGTTTCCCCCTCCGGAGCACGTCGAGCCCCGAGCACGGCTGCGCTACCCTGTGTGCGCTTCGCGGTGGCGGTAGCTCAGTTGGTAGAGCCCCGGGTTGTGGTCCCGGTGGTCGCGGGTTCGAGTCCCGTTCGCCACCCTCTCGCGTAGGAGCGTGCCGGGGGCGACCTCCTCCGGCGCCGCGACTGGCTACTCTCCCCGGATGGCGGACGCCCTCGCGCAGCTCAAGTCGCGGCTCACCGACATCCAGTCGCTCGACGCGCTCTCGTGGCTGCTCGACTGGGACCAGCGGACGACGATGCCGCCCGGCGGGGGCGCGCACCGCGCCGATCATCTCGCGCTCCTGCAACGGCTCTCGCACGAGCGGCTGATCGACCCCGAGGTCGGCAGGCTGCTGGACGAGCTCGCCCCGGCCGAGGCCTCGCTCGATCCCGACTCGATCGACGCGGCGACGATCCGCGTCGCGCGCCGCGACTACGACAAGGCGGTGCGGGTGCCCGCGCAGCTGCGCGAGGAGATCGCCCGCGCCTCCGCCGAGTCGGTGCCGACCTGGCTCAAGGCGAAGGCGACGTCCGACTTCGAGCTTTTCCTGCCGGTGCTCGAGCGCAACGTCGAGCTGCGCAAGCGGTACATCGCGTGCTACGAGCCGCGTGACGAGCCGTACGACATCCTGCTCGACGACTTCGAGCCGGAGATGCGCTCGGCCGAGGTGACGCGCATCTTCGCGGAGATCCGCGACGAGCTCGTGCCGCTGATCGCGGAGCTCCGCGATCGCGACGTGGACGACTCCTTCCTCGCCGGCCACTATCCGGTCGACCGGCAGGTCGCGCTCGACCAAGAGGTCGTCGACCTCTTCGGGCACCGCCCCGACACGTGGCGCATCGACCCGACCGAGCATCCGTTCGCATCCGGCGCAGGCATCGACGACGTCCGGATCACGACGCACTACTACCCGGACGCGCTGAAGTCGATCTTCTCGACGATGCACGAGTACGGGCACGGCCTCTACCAGCACCAGCTGCCGCGCGAGTTTGCGCACGTGCCGATCGGGTCGGCGGCCTCGTTTGCGATGCACGAGTCGCAAAGCCGGCTGTGGGAGAACCTCGTCGGCCGGAGCCTGCCGTTCTGGCGCTTCTTCTACCCGCGTGTGCAGGAGCTGTTCCCCGAAGCGCTCGGCGGCGTGGAGCTCGAGCGCTTCTTCGCGGGCATCAAAAAGGTGCAGCCGTCGCTCATCCGTATCGAGGCGGACGAGGTGACGTACGGCATGCACGTGATCCTTCGCTTCGAGCTCGAGCAGGACATCGTCAACGGCCGCGTCGAGCTGCGCGACCTGCCGGAGCGCTGGGCCGAGAAGATGCACGAGTACCTCGGCATCGAGGTGCCCGACCACGCGCACGGCGTGCTCCAGGACGTGCACTGGGGCGCCGGCCTGATCGGGTACTTCTCGACCTACCTGCTCGGCACCGTGATGTCCGTCCAGATCTGGGAGAAGGTGCTCGAGGACGTGCCGGACCTCGAGGAGCAGATCGAGCGCGGCGAGTTCGCGGCTCTGCGCGAATGGCTCGAGGTCAACGTGCACGCGCACGGCCGCAAGTACCCGCCGCAGGAGCTACTGCGCCGCGCCGTCGGCAAGACGATCGACGCGAAGCCCTACCTCGCGTACCTGAAGAAGAAGTACGGCGCCCCCGTCGCCGCGTAATCCGTCGCGGAGCGGAGCTTCGCTCCGCGCAGCAGTGACCACGCGTACCGGCAGCAGCGAAGAAGGGGGCCCACGGGGGAAACATGGTTTCCCCCGTGAAGCGAGCGGAGCGAAGCGTCATGGCCCCGGGTGGAGTCGAACCACCGCGCGCAGATTCGAAGTCTGCCGCTCTATCCACTGAGCTACGGGGCCCGGCTCACAGCGTAGCGTCGCTCGGCGTGCGATTATCGAGTCGTGAAGCTCGACCTCACGCCCGACGAGTTGCTCTCGACGACGCGCGCCGTCCGCAAGCGGCTCGATCTCACGCGGCCGGTGGAGCGCGAGGTGCTCGAGGAGTGCCTGGGGCTCGCCCAGCAGGCGCCGACCGCCGGCTATTCGCAGAACTGGCACTTCGTCGTCGTCACCGACGCCGACAAGCGCGCAGCGATCGGGGAGCTCTGGCGGCAGGTCGCCTATCCCTATCTCGAGCGGGGCGGCCCGCGCGAAGGCCAGGGCGCGCGCATCGGGGACGCGGTGGTGCACCTCGCCGAGCACATCCACGAGGTGCCCGTGCACGTGATCCCGTGCGTGCAGGGGCGCTACGAGGAGAAGCCGAACGCGCTCGTCGCCTCGATGTTCGCCTCGATCATCCCGGCGGCGTGGAGCTTCATGCTCGCCGCGCGCTCGCGCGGTCTCGGCACCGTCTGGACGACCTTCCACCTGATGCACGAGCGCGAGGTCGCGGAGATCCTCGGCATCCCCTACGACGAGGTCACGCAGGTCGGGCTGATCCCGGTGGCGTACACGCTGGGAACGGACTTCAAGCCGGGCAAGCGCAAGCCGCTCGACTCGATGGTCCACTGGGACGCTTGGTGACGCTTCGCGCCACTCGCCTCACGGGGGAAACCAGGTTTCCCCCGTGGGCCCCCTTCTTCTCTGCTGCCGGTGCAGCGGGTCACTGCTGCGCGGAACGAGTTCCGCTCCGCGACTGTTGCTCCGCGGCGATCCGCTAGAGATAACGCGCGAAGTATTCGAGCACCGCCTCGAACCGCTGCACGCGGTGGATCGGCGAGCCCGAGCGCGAGAGCTCGTGGCTCTCGGCCGGGAAGCGGAGCAGCTCCACGTCCTTGTCCAGCAGGCGCAGCAGCGTAAAGAGGTGCTCGCCCTGCTCGATGTTGCAGCGGAGGTCCTGCTCCGAGTGCATGACGAGCACGGGCGTCTCGATCTCCTTCGCGTAGGTCGACGGCGAGCGCTCGAGGTACGCGTCCACGTTCTCCCAGAGCGGGCCGCCGAACTGGCGCTCGAAGACCCAGAAGATGTCGCTCGACCCGAACATGCTCACGAGGTTGTTCACGGCGCGCTCGGAGATCGCCGCTTTGAAGCGGTTGGTGTGGCCGATGATCCACGAGGTCATGAAGCCGCCGTACGAGCCGCCGATCACGCCGAGACGCTCCGGGTCGACGAAGTCGAACTTCTCGGCCGCCGTGTCGACGACCGCCATCAGGTCCTCGTAGTCGCACGTGCCCCAGCCCGGTCCCGCGTCGCCGACCGGACCGCGGATCGCGCGCGCGTGCTCCTCCGAGTAGCCCGAGCCGCCGCGCGGGTTCGCGAACAGCACCGCGTAGCCGCCGCCGGCGTAGACCTGGAACTCGTCGAAGAATCCGGTGGCGTATTGCGCGAACGGGCCGCCGTGGATGCTCAGGAGCGTCGGGTAGCGCGTGCCTTCCTTGAAGCCCGCGGGCCGCACGATCCACGCGTCCACCTCGTAGCCGTCGTCGGAGACGGCGGTGAACCGCTCCGGCTCGACGAGCTCGCGGCTTTCGGCGAAGGCGTCGCCGACGCGCGTCAGCCTGCGACCCTCGGTGCCGGCGTACAGCTCGCGCAGCGTCGTGTGGGTCGACGCGACGTACGCGAGCTCGCCGTCGCGCACGTCGTAACCCGAGACCGCGAGCTCGCCGCCGACGAGACGCTCGGGCTTGGTCGAGCCGTCCGCCGCGACGGCGTAGAGATGGACGTTCCCGCCGTCCTCGACCGCGAAGAGGATGCGGTCGCCGTCCCAGACCGGCTCGCGGTGGTCGGGGTGGGGCGCGCATTGCCGGTCGAGCGACGTCGTCAGGAGCGTCGCGCCGGTGCCGTCCGCGTGCATGACGCCGATCTGCGCGTGGTGGGGCTCCGTACCGTCCTCGGTCGTGAAGCAGTACGCGATCCGGCCGCCGTCGGGTGAGAATGCGGGCGCGTTGTAGGAGCCCTCGTCGCCCGTCAGCTGCTCCGGCTCGCCGCCGTCGGCGGCGACCACGTAGAGGCGGGTGATCAGCTCGGTGTCCCAGCGCTCGCCGCGGTTGGCGGCGAAGACGATGCGCGTGCCGTCGGGCGACCACGCGGGCGCCCCGTCCTCGCAGTCGCCCTCGGTGAGCCGGCGCGGCTCGCCGCCCTCGACGTCGACGACGAAGACGTGCGCGCGACGATCGCCGGTCCAGCCGACGTTGTCGAGCTTCTGGAGGAGCCGTGTGAAGCGCCGCGGCTTCCGCTTGCGCTCCTCCTCTTCCTCGTAGGCCTCGTCGCGCACGCGAGAGGTGAAGGCGAGGCGCGTGGAGTCGGGCGACCACACGACGTCGGCGGCGCTCTCCTTGAGGTCGGTGAGCTTGCGCGCCTCGCCGCCCTCCGCGGGGATGACGTAGATCTGCGCTTGCGCCTTGTCGTCCCCGCGATTCGAGACGAATGCGAGCCAGCGCCCGTCGGGCGACCAGCGCGGAGATCCGTCGCGCTTCTCGCCGGCCGTGAAGCGGCGCGGCTCCTCGGAGCCGTCGAGCGGCGCGACCCAGACCGCGCTCCGGTACTCGCTCGACTCGCGGTCGGTCGTGCTGATCACGAAGGCGGCGCGGCTCCCGTCGGGGGAGATGCGCGGGTCGCCGACCCCGGTCAGCTCGTAGACGTCATCAGGTTGCATGCCTGCCACGGAGCGGGACTATAGGTCGAATCCGGGGCGCCTCGCGTCAGTGGGTAGGCGTCGCGGAGCGGAACTTGTTCCGCGCAGCAGTGAGCGGCTTCACCGGCAGCAGACCAGAAGGGGACCCAGGGGGGAAACTGGTTTCCCCCATGAAGCGAGCGCAGCGAAGCGTCATGCGGGCGAGAGGACTCGAACCTCCAAGGGCTTTCACCCAACGGGACCTAAACCCGCCGCGTCTACCAGTTCCGCCACACCCGCGAGGCGTCTCAGTCTACGGAGTCGTCTGTGCCGTCAGCGCCGAGTCGGGACCTTCTGGGCGGCGAGGTAGGCGACCGCGCCGAGCATCCCGGCCCAGATCAGGGTCACGACCGCCATCAAGAAGAGAGTCCACGCGCTCATGGGAGGGATCGCTCAGTTCGGCATCGGCTTCGTCCACCCTTCTCCCCGAACGGGGGATCGGAGCGTTCTCTGCCGGGCTGCTCGACCCGCGGCCGCGACCCAGTCCGGAAGGGGTCTGCTTGAATGGCCGGGTGAAGACCGAGGTCGAGGAGCTCCCCGAGAACCGCGTCCGACTGACGGTTCAGGTGCCGTCGCACGACGTGCACCACGCGGTCGAGCACGCGGCGTCGGATCTCGCGTCGAGCGTCAAGATCCCGGGTTTCCGCAAGGGCAAGGTCCCCCGCCAGGTGCTGCTCCAGCGCGTCGGCTGGGACCGTCTGATGGCCGAGGCGATCGACAGCCACATCACAGGCTGGTTCTGGAACGCCGCCGCCAGCTCCCGGCTGCGCCCCGTCGCGCAGCCCGAGTACGACTTCGAGCTCCCTGCGAGCGAGGATCAGGACTGGAAGTTCACTGCCACCGTCGCGGTGCAGGCGAAGCCCGAGGTGGCGGACTGGACGCAGCTCGAGGTCGGCGCGATCGAGGCCGAGGTGCCCGAGGAGCTCGTCCAGCGGGAGCTCGACGCCCTCCGCGCGACCGTGGCCGAGCTCGTCCCGGTCGACGGCAGGCCCGTCGAGCCCGAGGACACCGTGATCGTCGACCTCGTCTCGCCGAACGGCGAGACCCGGCGCGACTACGTCGTCGAGCTCGGTCGCGCGGCCGTCGTCGAGGAGATCGAGGCCGGCGTGGCGGGCATGAGGGCGGGCGAGACGAAGGAGATCGACTTCGAGGTGGCGGACGGCGCGAAGCAGTCGGTCACCGTCACGGTCAAGGAGATCAAGGAGAAGGTCCTCCCGGGCGTCGACGACGCGCTGGCACGCGCGGCGAGCGAGTTCGAGACGCTCGCCGAGCTGCGCGAGGACATCGAGTCCCGCCTGCGCGGCCAGATCGACGAGGAGATCGAGGCCCAGTTCCGGGCCGACGTGGCGGACGCCCTCGTGGGCGCCTCGAAGGTCGACGCCTCCGGGCCACTCGTCGAGGCGCGCACCCGGGAGCTCCTCCGCGGCCTCGCGCACCAGGTCGAGTCGCGCGGAGTACAACTTGACACGTATCTGTCGATGACGGGGCAGAACCCCGATGAGCTGCTGCAACGATTGCACGAAGAGGCCACGCGCGCCGTTGCGCGTGAGCTCGTGCTCGAGGCTGCGGCGGAGAAGCTCGGCATCGACGTGCCGGACGAGGAGATCGAGACTCTGGTGCGAGAGCAGGCCGAAGCGATGGGAGACGACGCCGAGCAGACGATGCTCCGGCTCCGCGAGAGCGGCCGGATCGAGGCGCTGCGCGACGACATCCGCATGCGCAACGCCCTCGACCGCGTCGCGTCAGAGGTGAAGCGGATCCCGCGGGAGCTCGCCCAGGCGCGCGAGGCTCTCTGGACTCCGGAAAAGGAAAAGCAGCCGACCGACGCGAAACTCTGGACCCCCGGCAGTTAGGAGCCCCATGAATACCCCGTCGAATCTCATCATCCCTTCCGTCATCGAGCAGACCTCCCGGGGCGAGCGCTTCTTCGACATCTACTCGCGGCTCCTCAACGAGCGCATCATCTTCCTCGGAACCCCGATCGACGACCAGGTCGCGAACCTGATCGTGGCGCAGATGATCCACCTCGAGTCCGAGGATCCCGACAAGGACATTCAGCTCTACATCAACTCGCCGGGCGGCTCCGTGTACTCGGGCCTCGCGATCTACGACACGATGCAGTTCATCAAGCCGGACGTCGCAACGACGTGCGTCGGGATCGCGATGTCGATGGGCGCGCTGCTCCTCGCCGCCGGCGTAGAGGGAAAGCGCACCGCGCTGCCGAACTCCAAGATTCTCATCCATCAGGTGTCCGGCGGTTTCCAGGGCCAGGGCACGGACATCGAGATCCAGGCCCGCGAGACGATCAGCCTCAAGCGCCGCCTGGAGGAGATCATCGCCCGTCACACGAACCAGTCCATCGAGAAGGTCTCGAAGGACATGGAACGGGACTATTACTTGAACGCCGAAGAAGCTCAGTCCTACGGGATCGTCGACAACGTCGTCGCCCACCGGTAGACGAAAAGGCTTTTCAGAGGTACAAGGAGACCAGGGTGGCCAGGGCCAGCGAAGGAAACGAGCAGCTTCTCTGCAGCTTCTGCGGGAAGAGCCAGCGACAGGTGAAGAAGCTGATCGCCGGCCCCGGCGTGTACATCTGCGACGAGTGCATCGATCTCTGCAACGAGATCATCGACGAGGAGCTCACCTCTCCGACGCAGCTCGACCTCGACAACCTCCCGCGGCCGAAGGACATCTACACGGTCCTCAACGACTACGTCGTCTCCCAGGAAGAGGCGAAGCGGACGCTGTCGGTCGCCGTCTACAACCACTACAAGCGCGTCCAGATGGGCACCGACGAGAACGAGGTCGAGCTCCAGAAGTCGAACATCCTCCTGCTCGGCCCCACGGGGTGCGGCAAGACGCTGCTGGCCCAGACGCTGGCGCGGATCCTCAACGTCCCGTTCGCGATCGCCGACGCCACCGCCCTCACCGAGGCGGGCTACGTCGGCGAGGACGTGGAGAACATCCTGCTGAAGCTGATCCAGGCCGCCGACTTCGACATCAAGAAGGCGGAGACCGGGATCATCTACATCGACGAGGTCGACAAGATCGCGCGCAAGGCCGACAACCCGTCGATCACGCGCGACGTCTCCGGCGAGGGCGTCCAGCAGGCGCTCCTGAAGATCCTCGAGGGGACGGTGGCCTCCGTGCCGCCGCAGGGCGGGCGCAAGCACCCGCACCAGGAGTTCCTCTCGATCGACACGACGAACATCCTCTTCATCTGCGGCGGCGCGTTCGCGGGGCTCGACAAGATCATCGCCCGCCGGATCGGCAAGAACGCCGTCGGCTTCGGCGCCGACGTGCGCTCGAAGCACTCCGACGAGTCGTCGGAGCTGCTGACGCAGGTGATGCCGGAGGACCTCCTCAACTTCGGCCTGATCCCGGAGTTCATCGGCCGCCTCCCGGTCATCTCCGCCGTGCACCAGCTGCGCCGCGAGGACCTCGTCCAGATCCTCACCGAGCCGAAGAACGCGCTCAGCCGGCAGTACCAGCGCTTCTTCGCCTACGACAACATCGAGCTCGTCTTCACCGAGGACGGGCTGTGGGAGATCGCCGACAAGGCGCTCGCCCGCGAGACCGGAGCCCGCGGCCTGCGCTCGATCATCGAGAGCGCGCTGCTCGACGTGATGTTCGAGCTGCCCTCGCGCCGCGACGTGACCAAGTGCGTGATCACGAAGGAATGCATCGCGCAGGGCATCCGCCCGACGCTCGTGACGAGCGCCGGCACGTTCGCCGACGACGAGCCCGAAGAGGTCGTCGAGCAGACCGCCTAGCCTGCGCCGCCCGAGTGTCGTACGGTCACGGCATATGACAGAGCTCACACCCGGAGCGGAGTTCGGCCCCTCGTCCTGGATCGAGGTGCCGCAGGAGAAGATCGACGCGTTCGCCGAGGCGACGGGCGACCACCAGTGGATCCACGTCGACGCGGAGCGGGCGGCCGCAGGCCCGTTCGGCACGACGATCGCCCACGGCTACCTGACGCTCTCGCTCGTGCCCGTGATGTCCTCCGAGGTGATGCCGCGGCGGGAGGGCGGCATGGGCGTGAACTACGGCCTGAACCGGGTGCGGTTCCCGGCCCCGGTGCCGGTCGGCTCGCGCGTGCGCGGCTCGTTCCGCGTCGACGCGATCGACGAGTTCGCGGGCGGCTTCCAGGCGACGATGACGGCGACCGTCGAGCGCGAGGGCGGCGCCAAGCCCGTCTGCGTCGCCGAGGTCGTGTTCCGCTTCTACGGCTGAGGCAGCGTTCGAGACGCTGAGTACACCGGGGCGGACGTGCGTCCCCACGCGTCGACGTACTCCACCAGGAGGCGGTAGGTGCCCGGCACGGTTGGCCGTGGGACGATGCAGAGCATCCGTCCGCTGCAGACCTGCACCGGCGGCCCGGCGTCCTTCTGCAGGAAGACGAGCCGGCCCACGACGCGCGGGTCCTCGGGGCGCGAGGAGCGAACCTCAACTCCGCCGGGTGTCCGACGCGCGCCGACGCGCGCCGGCGGAGCCGGTCGTGTGAGGTCGTCGAGCATGTTGCGGACGAGCTGCTGCAGGCCCGGATCCGGCGCAGCGGGGTGACCGTACGCGTTCGTCCCGAACGTGTCGAGACCCCAGGAGAAACGCTGGGCGCCGCTCGCGAACACGCGCGCGCCGCTCGGCGCCGTGAAGCGCACGGCGTCCGCATCGCCGGTCGGAGAGTTCTGCGCGTTGTGGAGGAGCACCGTGAGACCAGGATGGATGCAGGAGTCGGGCCACGGGTTGAGCCCGTCCCACTCGTCGCCCACGACGTCGTGGATGACGCTGCCGGGCGCGAGGCCGGTGTTCGCGAGCCACGCGTCGTTCGCGGGCGCCGCGACCGTGTAGTCGTGCGGGCCGTCCTGGTGCGGCGGGAGCCAACGATGCTGGACGCCCGAGAGCATGCATTCGGGCCGGGGCGGGTCGAGTTGCCGGAACATCACGGTCTTGAGCGAGGGATCGGGCTCGGGGTCGAGCGCCGCGTCCTTGTAGGCGACGATCGTTCGCCCGCCGTCCTCGTACCGCACCTGCGCGAAGCCCGTGTTCGAGCCCATGAAGGCCAGGTTCGTCCCGGCCGCCAGCGCGGCGTCGAAACCGTCGCGGATGTTCTTCGTCCAGTACTCGTCATGCCCCGCCGTCATCACGAGCCGGTGCCTGAGCAGCGATCCGGGGCTCGCGTCCGTGTCGACGTCGGTCTGGTACGAGACGTCGTAGCCCTCGCGCTCGAGGAAGCGCACGAGCTGGATCTCCCACCAGAGTGGTGAGTTGGCGTACTTGCCCCAGGGGCGGTCGAAGGAGACGCGCCGCGCACGCGGCCCCTCGAAGTCGTAAAGGCTCTTGCCGCCCCACTGGTTGTACGCCTCCCAGGTGTTCACCGGGACCTGCACGAGGATCTGCGAGGCGTGCACGCCGACGGGCTCGCGCACGATCACGAAGGTCGTCGTGCCGCTGCCGGCGTCAGGCCCGCTCGTGAGCTCGGTGCGCAGCTCGTAGTAGCCGCTCGGCCAGTCTGTGCCCGTGCGGACGACGTCGGTGACCGGCCAGTTCGGACGCAGCGGCGGCCCGTCGACCTCGTTCGTCCAGGCCTCCACCTGCGTCTGACCCGGCTTGTCTCCGACGCACGAGGGCACGCACGTCATGAGCCGCCCGCCGGCGCCGCCGTACCACCCGAGACGGTAGACCGAGATCCGGTAGCGCGCGGTCGGCCGTGTGTTGACGTGCACGTCGATCTGCGCGCCGGGCAGGATGCCGATCTGCGAGGCGTACATCTCGACGAGGCTCGTCGAGGGACCGTTCCAGCTCTGGACGCCCGGCTGCGCGTTCTCCTGCTGGATCGCGTTCTGTGCGCGGGCGGCAGGCGAAAGCAGGCCGCACAAGAGTACGACCGCCGCCGCAGTCAGGGTCGCCCTCCTCATCCGGGGGAGTTGTACGTGCGCTCTCGGATGGACACAAGGGTCGATCGTGCATCGGTGCGTTCTCGCGACGGGCGGCGCTCGCGGGACCACCTCTCGGATCCATAACGGGGCGGTTCGGGTCCCATAAACCGGGGATCTCGGCTATCCTGGCGACCGATCCGTCGTTTAGGATCCGAAATAACACGCGACTCGTCCATTTTCAGCCCAGGGAGAGCACATGACACCGGACGCCAGGATCCAGGCAGAGGCAGACCAGATCGAGGCGCGCTGGCGGGACGACCCCCGCTGGAGCGGCGTGACGCGCACCTACTCCGGGGCGGACGTCGCGCGGCTGCGCGGGTCGGTCGTCCCCGAGCACACGCTGGCCCGGAACGGGGCGGAGCGGCTGTGGGAACTCCTCCAGCGCGAGGAGCCGGTGCGCGCGCTCGGGGCGATGACGGGCGGCCAGGCCGTGCAGATGGTGAAGGCCGGGCTCGAGGCGATCTACCTCTCCGGCTGGCAGGTGGCCGCCGACGCGAATGCGGCGGGCAGCACCTACCCCGACCAGAGCCTCTATCCCGCGAACAGCGCGCCGCAGCTCGTCAAGCGCCTGAACAACGCGCTCCAGCGCGCCGATCAGATCGACTGGTCGGAGGGCCGCAACGGCACGCACTGGTTCGCACCGATCCTCGCGGACGCCGAGGCCGGCTTCGGCGGACCGCTCAACGCGTACGAGCTGATGCGCGCGATGATCGAAGCGGGCGCCGGCGGCGTGCACTACGAGGACCAGCTTGCATCCGAGAAGAAGTGCGGTCACCTCGGCGGAAAGGTGCTGGTGCCGACCGCACAGTTCGTGCGCACGCTGAACGCTGCGCGGCTAGCCGCCGACGTGCTCGACGTGCCGACCGTGCTCGTCGCCCGCACCGACGCGCTCTCGGCCGCGCTCCTGACGAGCGACGTCGACGAGTACGACCGCGAGTTCGTGACCGGCGAGCGTACGTCGGAGGGTTTCTTCCGCGTGCGCGAATGCATCGACGCCGCGATCGCACGCGGGCTGGCGTACGCGCCGTACGCCGACCTGATCTGGTGCGAGACCTCGACGCCCGACATGGGCGAGGCGAAGGCGTTCGCCGACGCGATCCACGAGCGCTTCCCGGGCAAGCTGCTCGCGTACAACTGCTCGCCGTCCTTCAACTGGCGCAAGCATCTCGACGACGCGACGATCGCGGGCTTCCAGCAGCAGCTCGGCGAGTGGGGCTACAAGTTCCAGTTCATCACGCTCGCCGGCTTCCACTCGCTGAACGCCGCGATGTTCGAGCTGGCGCGCGGGTACGCGGCCGACTCGATGACCGCGTACGTCGAGCTCCAGGAGCACGAGTTCGCGCTCGAGGAGGAGGGCTACACCGCAACGCGCCACCAGCGCGAAGTGGGCGCCGGGTACTTCGACCTCGTCACGCGGGCCGTCTCGCCGGACAGCGAGACGCTCGCGCTCAAAGGCTCCACGGAAGAGGCGCAGTTCGAGGCGGGAGCGCATGCCTGACGGCCGCCCGGGGCGGCGTACACTCGGCCTGACGTGACGCTCGACACCACCAAGGCCGACGACATCGCGCTCGTGATCGAGGAGGCGATCGTCTCCGGGGAGCTCGCCCCCGGCACCGTCCTCCGGCAGGAGCAGCTCTCCGAGCAGTTCAACGTCTCGCGCACCCCGGTGCGCGAGGCGCTGCGGCGGCTGGCCGCGCTCGGGCTCGTGTCGTTCGTGCCGAACCGCGGCGTGCGCGTGCGGACGATCTCCCGGGACGAGCTGCACGAGGCGTTCATGGTCCGCGCCGAGCTCGAGTCGCTCGCGACCGAGGTCGCCGCGACGAAGATCACGCCGGAGGAGCTCGACGAGCTGGACCGGTGCGAGCAGAGCTTCTCGAAGATCTCGCAGGAGCTCCGCTCGCGCGAGCCCGGCGAGGAGCGGCGCTCGATCATGGGCGACTGGGTGCGCGGGAACCACGCGTTCCACGACATCATCTACCGCGTCGCGGGGCTTCCTCTCGTGGAGCAGATGGCCAAGAGCGCGCGGCGGACGTTCTCCGGGCCGGCGGTGTGGGCGCCCGGCGACCACTCGCTCGACGGGCTCTATCTGAAGAACGCCGAGCAGCACCGCGCGATCAAGCAGGCCCTCGCAGCCGGAAGCGCCGCGGGCGCGCGGGCGCTCGCACGCGAGCACGTGCTCTCCTCGTTCACGCTGCTCGAGACGATCCTCGAGCAGGTCGGCGCCCAGCCGCGCGACTGGCAGCGCGGACGCGGCGCCCGCTCGCGCAGCTAGAGCAGGAGCCAGACGGCGAGCGCGATCGCCGCGGCGAGAAGCAGCGGGACGGCGATCTTGAAGGCGGGAGTGGGGAACTCGTCGGGTCGGCGCAGGAAGCTCATAGCGGCTCTATCGGCGCTCTGGCACACTTGCTCCATAGTCGCTGCCTGATCACATCCGTTCGGCCCTGGCTAGGATCGGCCCCTGATGGAGATGGAGCCGCTCTACACGCCGCACGGCGTCGAGGAACGCTGGCAGCGCGCGTGGGAGGAGGAGGGCCTCTTCCACGCCGACCCGGAGGCCCCCGGCGAGAGCTACGTGATCGCGGTGCCGCCGCCGAACGTCACCGGGGCGCTGCACATGGGCCACGCGCTCAACGGGACGCTCCAGGACGTGCTCATCCGCTGGCACCGGATGCGCGGCTTCAACACGCTCTGGCAGCCCGGATACGACCATGCGGGCATCGCGACCCAGGCGGTGGTCGAGAGGGAGCTGCGCAAGCAGGGCACGACACGTCAGGAGATCGGGCGCGAGGCCTTCGTCGAGCGCGTGTGGGAATGGCTGCACGAGTACGGCGGCGTGATCATGGGCCAGTTCCGGCGGCTCGGCTGCTCGCTCGACTACGACCGCCAGCGCTTCACGATGGACGACGGCTACGTGCGCGCCGTGATGCACTTCTTCGTGCACCTGTACGAGCGCGGCTGGATGTACCGCGACAACCGGATCATCAACTGGTGCGTCGACTGCCGCACCTCGATCTCCGATCTCGAGGTGGAGCACATCGAGGTGGACGACGCCCTGACATATGCGCGCTATCCGCTCGCGAGCGGCGAGGGCGCGGTGACGATCGCGACCGTGCGGCCGGCGACGATCCTCGCCGACGTGGCGGTGGCCGTGCACCCGGACGACGAGCGCTACACCGCGTTGATCGGCAAGGACGTGATCGTGCCGGTGGTGGGGCGCGCGGTGCCGGTGATCGCGGACGAGCGCGTTGAGCTGGGCTTCGGCACCGGCGCGCTGAAGATCACGCCGGGACACGACCCACTCGACTTCGAGATCGGCCGCGACCACGGCCTGCCCGAGCTGACCGTGATCGGCTTCGACGGGAGGATGACCGGCGACGTGCCCGAAGGCTACGAGGGCCTCAGCGAGGACGAGGCCGCCGAGCGCGTGGTCGCGTGGCTCAAGGAGCACGACCAGCTCGAGAAGCGCGAGAGCTACCGGCACTCGGTCGGCCACTGCGAGCGCTCCGACACGCGGATCCAGCCGCTCGTCTCGCTGCAGTGGTGGTGCTCGATGGAGGCGATGGCGGCGCCCGCGATCGAGGCGATCGAGGCGGGGCGCGTGCAGTTCCATCCGCCGTCGCACGGGCGCGTGGCGCTCGACTGGCTGAAGGCGATCCGGCCGTGGAACGTGTCGCGTCAGCTGTGGTGGGGACATCAGCTCCCGATCTGGTACTGCCCCGACGGCCACGTGACGTGTGCGGAGAGAGAGCCCGGCGCGTGCGTCGAGTGCGGCTCGCGCGAGCTCGAGCGCGATCCCGACGTGCTCGACACGTGGTTCTCGTCGGCGCTCTGGCCGTTCGCCACGCTCGGCTGGCCCGACGACACGCCGGAGCTGCGTGCGTTCTACCCCGGCGACGTCAACTCGACGGCGCGCGACATCATCTTCCTCTGGGTGAACCGCATGCTGATGGCGGGGCTCGAGCTGATAGGCGACATCCCGTTCCACGACGTCGTGATCCACTCGACGATCCTCGACCCGCAGGGACGGCGGATGTCGAAGTCGCTCGGCAACGGCATCGACCCCGTCGAGCTGATCGACCAGCACGGCGCCGACGCGACGCGGTACGGGTTGCTGAAGATGTCGTCGACGCAGGACGTGCGGTTCTCCAATACGCCGATCGAGGAAGGGAGGCGTCTCGCGAACAAGCTCTGGAACGTGTCGCGGCTCGTCCTGCAGAGCGCCGACGGCGCGCGTCCGGCGTTCAGCGCGCAGTTGCCCGAGGAGCGGTGGATCACCGCGCGCCTCGACGCGGCCCAGGCGCAGGCGAACGACGCGCTTGCAACGTATGAATTCTCGCGCCTGACGGACGTGCTCTACCACGTGACCTTCGACGACTTCTGCGACTGGTATGCGGAGGCGATCAAGCCCCAGCTCCATGCGAAGGACGAGCGCGCGATCGGGATGGCGCTCGCGACGCTCGAGCGGCTGCTGAAGCTCTTGCACCCGCTGATGCCGCACGTCACGGAGGAGATCTGGTCGCATCTTCCGGCGTGCGAGACGCGACTCGTCGTGGCGCCCTGGCCGGACTGGCATGGAACGTATGCCGAGGTGCAGCCGTGGTTCGAGCAGATCCGGACGGCGGCCGAAGTGTTCCGGCGCGCCGGCGTCGTCACGACACTCGAGCCCGAGCAGCGGCGGATCTTCGACGCGGTCGTGAAGCCCGAGCGCGCGAAGGGCGACGGCGCAGGCCGGCTCGAGGAGGAGGTTGCGCGGCTCGAGGGCGAGATCGCGCGCAGCGAGAAGATGCTGTCGAACGAGCGGTTCGTGGCCAACGCGCGCGCGGACGTCGTGCAGGCGGAGCGCGAGAAGCTCGAGCGCTACCGGCGCGAGCTTGACTCGATCAGCAACTGACTGGGTCGCCTCGCTCAGCCCGTGGCCGACTGACGGCTTCGGGCTCGAGCGGATGCGCGCGCTGCTCGCGGCGCTCGGCGACCCGCAGCTCGCGTACCCGGCGGTGCACGTCGTCGGCACGAACGGCAAGTCGACGACGACGCGGATGACCGAGGCGCTGCTCACCGACGCCGGGCTCTCTGTCGGCGCGTACGTCTCACCGCACGTGCGCGGCTGGAGCGAGCGGATCCGGATCGGCAACGCGGAGGTGGACTTCGAGCGGTCGCTCGCCGGGGTCAGACCCCGGGCCACGGCTCTGCGGGCCACGCAGTTCGAGGCCCTGACCGCTGCGGCCCTGCTCGCCTTCGCGGCCGCCGGCGTCGACGTGGCGGTGGTCGAGGCCGGGCTCGGAGGCCGGCACGACGCGACGAACGTCCTGCGGTCGCGGGTCGTCGTGCTCACGAACGTCGCGCTCGACCACATCGACGTGCTCGGCGACACGCGCGAGGCGATCGCGGCGGAGAAGCTGGCGGTCGTCCGGCCCGGCGTGACGGTCGTCCTCACCGAGCCGGAGTGGCAGGCGCTCGCCGAGGAGAACGGCGCTGCGAAGGTCGTGCTGACCGCGCCGAGCAACCTCGCGCTCGCAATTGCCGCCGCCGAGGCCTTCCTGGGGTCAGCGGTCGAGGCCGGGTCGGCCGCCGACGTCACGCTCCCGGGCCGGCTCGAGCGGCGGAGCGAGCGTCCGCTCGAGATCTGGGACGGCGCGCACAACCTCGCAGGCGTCGCCTACCTCCTGCCGCGCGTCCCGGAGCGCGAGTACGTGCTCGTCAGCTCGATCCTCGAGGACAAGCGGCCCGAGTTGATGCTCGAGGCCCTCTCGGTGCTCGGGAGGACGCTCGTGGCCACGCAGTCCTCGAATATCCGCTCGCTGCCCGCAGGGGAACTCGCTGCCCGCGCGAAACGGTACTTCGACCATGTCGAGACCGTCGTCGATCCGGCCGAGGCGCGGCGACGCGCGCTGGTCCTCGCGGGCCCAGACGGCGCCGTCCTCGTCTCCGGCTCCCTCTATCTTCTCACCGACCTCAGTGGCTCCAGCTAGACCCAACACCGTGAGGGAGAAGGCCGGCGTCTTCGCCCTGGCGGCGTTCGTCCTGATCGCGATCGTGGGCGGCGCGTTTGCCGCGGGGTACTTGATAGGCAGGATGTTGCTGTGATCGCGAGCACCTTCGGCAGCTCGCACGACTTCTTCAGCTCCGGCACGTGGCTCGTGATCCGGAACCTGATGCTGTTCTTCGCCGCGGTCTTCTGGATCGCGTTCGCGTACTGGGTCTACAAGGATGCACGCCGCCGCATCGAGGATCCGTGGCTCGTCGGCATGGCGGCGCTGCTCGGTCTCGTGCCGCCGTACGTCGGGCCGTTCATCTACATGCTATTCCGGCCGCCCGAATACCTCGAGGACGTGCGCGAGCGCGAGCTCGAGATCAAGGCGATGGAGGACAGGCTCTCGAAGCGCGACCTGCACTGCCCGGTCTGCCGCAGCGAGGTCGACTCGAGCTTCCTCGTCTGTCCGATCTGCACGACGAAGCTGAAGCAGTCGTGCTCGACGTGCAAGGCGCCGCTCGAGGCGCTCTGGCAGGTGTGCCCGTTCTGCGAGACGTCCATCGAGCCGGCGGCGGTCGCGATGCCGTCGCTGCGGCCGGGGCGTAGTAGACGGCGCTCCGAGTAGCCGCGCCCACTAGACTGCCGCCCCGTGGCCGTCCAGCAGACACTCGTCCTGATCAAGCCCGACGCCGTACGGCGCCGGCTCGCCGCCGAGATCCTCGGCCGGATCGAGGCGCGCGGCTTCACCGTTCGCGCGGGCAAGCTCCTGACGGCGAGCCGCGAGCTCGGCGAGACGCACTACGCGGAGCATGCCGAGAAGCCCTTCTTCGGGGAGCTCGTCGACTTCATCACGTCCGGCCCCACCTGGGCGCTCGTCGTCGAGGGCGAGAGCGCGATCGCGACGATGCGCCGGACGATCGGCGCGACGAACCCGGGCGACGCGGATCCCGGGACGATCCGCGGCGATCTCGCGATGTCGATGCCGGACAACCTCGTGCACGGTTCGGACTCGCCGGAATCCGCCGAGCGTGAGATCGCGCTCTGGTTCTCCGCCGATGAGCTCACCTGAGCCCGAATCAGTCGGGATCAACCGCGAGGTCTGGACGCGCTCGAACGAGCGCTGGGGCGATGCGAAGGCGCTCGACCAGTGGCGTGCGCCGGAGATCACCTGGGGAACGTGGGCGGTTCCCGAGTCCGAGCTGCATGCTCTGCCGGACGACCTCGCGGGCCTCGACGTCGTCGAGCTCGGCTGCGGCGTCGCGTACTTCTCCGCGTGGCTCGCCCGGCGGGGGGCGCGGCCGGTGGGTGTCGACCCGACGCCGGCACAGCTCGAGACGGCGCGGCGCTGCCGGCGCGAGACGGGCGTCGACTTCCCGCTGATCGAGGCGTACGGGGAGGAGGTTCCGTTGCCCGACGGCGCGTTCGACCTGGTTCTCTCGGAGTACGGCGCATCGATCTGGGCCGACCCGTACCGCTGGATCCCGGAGGCGACGCGCCTGCTGCGTCCGGGAGGGCTGCTCGTGTTCCTGCGCAACTCGACGCTCTCGATCCTGTGCGGGCCCGACGTCGGGTCGGTGGGAGAGCAGCTCGTGCGACCGCAGTTCGGCATGCACCGGTTCGACTGGCGCTCGGACGACGGCGGGATGGAGTTCCATCTCGGGCACGGCGACTGGGTGCGCCTGCTGCGCGCGAGCGGCTTCGAGATTCTCGACCTGATCGAGATCCAGGCGCCGCCGGGGGCAGAGACGCACGAGTTCTACGACTTCGTGCCCGCGGAGTGGGCGAAGCAGTGGCCGAGCGAGGAGATCTGGGTCGCCCGCAAGGCGGCGCTGCGGTGAGCGTGCCGCCCGCGATGCCGCTGCTCCTCGCGTCGACGTCGCCGCAGCGGCGCGCGATCCTGGCGCAGCTGGGGATTCCCTTCGACCTCGTCGCGCCGCGCTACGTGGAGCACGATCCGCCCGAGGCGGACGCGACGGCGCTCGTGTGCGAGCACGCCCGCGGCAAGGCCGAGTCGGTCGCGGGCGAGGCGGGTGAACGTCCCGTGCTCGGGGTCGACACGACCGTCGTCCTCGGCGGGCGGATCTACGGCAAGCCGGCCGACGCGGGCGACGCAGGCCGGATGCTCGAGGAGCTCTCAGGGCGGACGCACGCGGTCGTGTCGGGCCTCTGCCTGATCGCGCCCGGGTGGGAGGTGGTCGAGACGGCGGTGACGCTCGTCACGTTCCGTGCGCTGACGTCGCGGGAGCTCGGGCTCTACGTCGCGTCAGGCGAGTGGGAGGGGCGCGCCGGCGGCTATGCGATCCAGGGGCTCGGCGCCGCGCTCGTCGAGCGGGTCGAAGGCGACTACCTGAACGTCGTCGGCCTGCCGGGAGCGCTGCTCGTGCGACTGCTCGCGGAACGCTTCCCCGGCGTGTACGGCTTCGGCTAGCCCTTTCGGCCAGTCCTACCGCCGCCACCCCTCCGCCACAGTTAGTCATATGGGTCACGTCCGCCCGGTACCTGACCCGGTGCCTGACCCCGGGTGTCGGGGCGTGTCTGATCGGGCCGGCGTTCTCCTGCGGCGACGAACGCGGCGTACCCCTCCCGCGCGAGCTCGAGCCGGCGGGCGAACTGGCCGAGCGTCCACCCGACGTCGAGGAACGGCGGCGGCTGCTCCTTCCCGAGCATCGCCCGGTGGCTGCTCCACCGCCACTCCACCGCCTCCTGCACCATGCCCGCGCGGGACGGGTTCAGGACGACGTACCTCGCCACCTGCAGCGAGTACGACTCGGTGCCCACCCGCGCCGCGTAGAACCGGCCCTGGAAGAGATGCCCGACATAGCCGTGGCGCCGGTTGAACGCCTGCGCGTACTGCCCGTTCAGAAGCTGCATCCCGCGCGAGATCGTGTTGGCCGGGACGTCGATCACGAGGTGCACGTGATTCGGCATCAGGCAGTACGCGACGACGCGCCAGCCGAGCTTCCGCGACACCTTCCCGAGCAGAGCCAGGAACCGCTCGCGGTCGTAGTCGTCGACGAAGATCGGCTGCCGCCGGTTCCCGCGGCAGGTGACGTGCCGGACGCCTTCCGACTGGTCTCGCGGGCGGCGCGCCATCTCTCGAGCCTAGGCTCGCAACCGTCACGAGAAGCAAGAGAAAGAGCCGCGGCTCAGCCGCGGCTCTCCTCACTATCGGGGTGCCGAGATTCGAACTCGGGACCTCTCCGACCCGAACGGAGCGCGCTACCAGGCTGCGCTACACCCCGGACAGCGTCCTAGGGTACCCGCCGCACTATCCTCGCCGCATGGCCGATCTTCTGACGCACGCCGAGTGGTTCGCACAGGTTCCGGCCCTCCTGGCCGAGACGGCCGCGTCCTGGGGTCTGACCCTCGGGGAGGCGTATCCGTCGGGCGCCGCCGGCCACGCGGTGCGGGCAGCGCTCCCCGACGGCACGCCCGCCGTGCTGAAGCTCTCCAACCCGCATCGAGAGTCGCTGCGGGAGGCCGACGCGCTCGAGCGCTGGGACGGCGACGGCGCGGTGCGACTGCTCGACCGAGACGACGCGCGCAACGCGATGCTGCTCGAGCGTTGCGAGCCGGGCACCTTCCTCTCTCGCTCGGCCGACGCGCTCGACGTGCTGATCGGCCTGCTGCCGCGTCTCTGGAAGAGCGGGGCCGGCTTCCCCACGCTCGAGGACGAAGCGTCGATCTGGGCCGACGAGATCGCGCGCGAGGTGCAGGACGAGACTCTGCGGGACGCCGCGCTCCACTATCTGCGCGTCCTCCCCTCGACGCAGGGCGAGCAGGTGCTGCTGCACCAGGATCTGCACGGCGACAACGTGCTCGCCGCGCAGCGCGAGCCGTGGCTCGTGATCGACCCGAAGCCGCTCGCGGGCGAGCGCGAGCTCTCCGTCGCGCCGATCGTCCGCTCCAACGAGCTCGGGCACGGCAAGCGCGCCGTGCTGCACCGGCTCGATCGGGTCACCGCGGAGCTCGGGCTCGACCGCGAGCGCGCGCTCGGCTGGACGGTGGCGCAGACGGTCGCCTGGTCGGCCGGCCGCGACTGGATCGAGCCGCACGTGCAGGCCGTGCGCTGGCTCCTGGAGGACACATGATCGTCCGCGCCGTCCTCTTCGACGTCGACTTCACGCTTGCGAAACCGGGTCCCGAGCTCGGCGCCGAGGGGTACGTCCGTGTGGGCGGCGTGCACGGCCTCACGCTCGACCCGTCCCGCTTCGAGAGGGCGCGCGACGCGGCGCTCGAGCAGCTCGAGCCACATCCGGAGCTCGACCACGACGACGAGCTCTGGTTCGAGTTCACGGAGCGCATCGTGCTCGGGATGGGCGGGGAGCAGCCCGCCTCCTACGCGTGCGCCGTCGACATCACACGCGGCTGGGAGCTGCACGAGAACTTCGAGCTCTACGAAGACGCGATTCCCGTGCTCGACGAGCTCAGGCGTGCGGGCCTGAAGATCGGCCTGCTCACCAACTCGTCGCGTGACGTGCACGCGTTCGCACGACACCACGGGCTCGAGGTCGATGCGGCGGTCGGCTCGTTCGGTCACGGCAAGTCGAAGCCGCACGCGTCGATCTTCCGCGCGGTGCTCGAGCTCCTCGAGGTCGAGCCCGCCGACGCGGTGATGGTCGGAGACACCGTCGAGGACGACATCGCGGGCGCGCAGGCCCTCGGGATGCGCGCGATCCTCGTCGACCGCCTCCGCCGCCACCCGGAGTTCGCGGGCCGCCTCGACGACCTCTACGGGCTGCCTGCGGCGCTCGGCCTTCCGCGTCGCCCCGCATAGACTGACTTCGTGTCAGCGTGGCTCGCCTGGTCGATCGCCGCCGTTCTGCTCGTCGTCGGCGAGATCCTGACGCCGGGTCTCTTCTTCCTCGGACCGGTCGCGCTTGCCGCCGTGGCGGGGGCGGTCGCCTCGCTCTTCGGCGCACCGCTCTGGCTCCAGCTGATCGTCTTCGCCGCCTCGTCGTTCGCCTCGCTCGGCCTGTTGCGTCCGATCGCCCGGCGGCATCTCAGCATGCCCCACGCGATCCGCACCGGCTCGGCGGCGCTCGTCGGCGCGCCCGCCGTAGTGCTGCAGCGCGTCGACGCCGACGGAGGCCTCGTCCGCATCGGGGGCGAGGAGTGGTCGGCGCGGGCGTTCATGCCCGATCAGGTGCTCGAGCCGGGCGTGCGGGTCGAGGTCGCCGAGATCGAGGGCGCAACCGCGCTCGTCTATGAATAAAGGAGCCTGAATGGTCGCTTGGATCATCGTCGTCGTCGTCGCCGTGATCGTGCTCACCGTGCTCGCGCGAACCGTCCGGATCATTCCGCAGGCGCGGGCCGCGGTCGTCGAGCGGCTCGGCCGCTATTCCCGCACGCTGTCGCCCGGTCTCGCGCTCGTCGTCCCGTTCATCGACCGCATCCGGCCGATGATCGACTTGCGCGAGCAGGTCGTCTCGTTCCCGCCGCAGCCGGTGATCACCGAGGACAACCTCGTCGTGAGCATCGACTCCGTCATCTACTTCCAGGTGACCGACGCGAAGGCGGTGTCGTACGAGATCGCGAACTACATCCAGGCGATCGAGCAGCTCACCGTCACGACGTTGCGCAACGTGATCGGCGGCATGGCCCTCGAGAAGACGCTGACGTCCCGCGACGAGATCAACGCGCAGCTGCGCGGCGTCCTCGACGAGGCGACCGGCAAGTGGGGCATCCGCGTCAACCGCGTCGAGCTGAAGGCGATCGACCCGCCGGCGTCGATCCAGGACTCGATGGAGAAGCAGATGCGCGCCGACCGGGAGAAGCGGGCGACGATCCTCCAGGCGGAGGGCCAGAAGCAGTCCGCGATCCTCACCGCAGAGGGCGAGAAGACGGCCGCGATCCTGCGCGCCGAGGGGCAGCGGCAGGCGGTGATCCTCCAGGCGGAGGGCCAGGCGAAGGCGATCGACACCGTCTTCCGCGCCATCCACGAGGGCAAGCCGGATCCGCAGCTGCTCGCGTACCAGTACCTGCAGATGCTGCCGCAGATCGCGCAGGGCGACTCGAACAAGGTGTGGATCATCCCGAGCGAGTTCCAGCAGGCGATCGGCCAAATAGGAGGCACCTTCGGCGGCGCGCTCGGGATCGGCGAGAAGACGCCCGAGAAGAGCTAGAGGGTCACAGCCCGAGCTCTCTTCGCCACGTCTCGGTGTGCGCGCCGAGCTCGGGTGCTCGCCCCGGCGCGGGCGTGCCGAGATCGGCGGCGGCTTCCTCGAGCGTGGCGACAGGCCCCACGCAGACGTCTTCGCCGCCGAAGAAGAGCAGCCAGTGTTCGAGCGGCTGCGCCGCGAACACGCGCGCGAGCTCCTCGGCGAGCGGCTCCTGCTCCTCGGCGTACTGCCGCTCCGCGAGCTCGGGACGGCCGATCAGCTCGCACAGGCGCGCGAAGAACTTCGGCTCGAGCGCACCGACCGTGAGGTGGCGTCCGTCCCCGGTCGCGTACGTGCGGTAGCACGCGAGCCCGCCCGTGAGCAGCCGCGGGCGCGGGTCGCCCGCGAGCCGGAAGCTCGCGAGCCGGTGCGTGCCGTGCGTCATCGAGACGGTGAGCCGCGCGCCGACGCCGGTGCGCTCGCGGGAGAGGAGCGCGGCGAGGATCTCGTTCACCGCACCGAGCGAGCCGGCGGCGAGGTCGGCCACCTGCACCGGCGGCCACCCCGGCGCCGTGTCGTGGAGCACGCCTGCCCAGCCCTGGTAGTTGAGGTCGTGGCCCGCGCGCTGCTCGTGCCGCCCGCCGGCTCCGAAGCCCGTGATCGAGCAGGCCACGGCCCGCTCGGGCAGGTCCTGGGGTCTGACCCCGAGTCGGGCGAGCACGCCTGGCCGGAAGGTGTCCAGCACGACGTCCGCCCGCCCGAGGAGGCCGCGCAGGAAGGGCACGTCGCCGGGCAGGTCGCAGACGACCGACTCCTTGCCGGCGTTCAGGGCGTCGTGCCACCGGGGCGCCGCCGCGCGCAGCGGGTCGCCGCCCGGCTGCTCGACCCGCACCACCCGCGCGCCGAGCCGCAGCAGCTCGGCCGTCGCGAAAGCGCCCGGGAGGTAGCGGGTGAGGTCGACGACGAGCATCCCCCCGAGCGGCCGTTGCATGCCGCCCGAACCTACCAGTACCTTTCGACGGCCTTGGTCGAGCGTTCGGCAGGAGCAGAAGAGAAGCGGCGTCTGATCCTCGACGCCGCCGTCAGGGTGTTCGCGCACAAGGGCTTCCACACCTCACGCGTCGGCGACATCGCGGAGGAGGCGGGGGTCGCCCACGGCCTGCTCTACCACTACTTCTCCTCGAAGGACGAGGTGCTCGACACGATCTTCCGCGAGACCTGGAGCGATCTGCTCGCGGAGATCGACGAGATCGAGGCGTCGTCCGCATTGGCGCGCGACCAGTTGCAGCGCGTCGCGTCGCGTTTGCTCGGCGGGTGGCGCGTGCATCCCGACGTGATCCGCGTGCTCGTGCGCGAGATCGCGCGCAGCGCCGAGGTGCAGGAGCGTATCGGCGAGCTCGTGAAGCCGATCGAGGCGATCCAGCGGATCATCGCCCGCGGCCAGCAGACGGGCGAGTTCCGCGACGACTTCGACGCGCGCTTGGCCGGGATCGTCTTCTACGGCGGCATCGAGGAGGTGCTGAGCGGCTGGGTCCTCGGCCAGATTCCCGACGGCGACGACGCTGTCGAGGCTGCCGAGCGCACGCTCGTCGACGTCGTCTGCGCCGGTTTAGCCGCGACGGCCGCTGCCAGGGTCTGACGCGTCGCTAGGAGTTGCCGAGCAACTCGGCGAAGCGCGCGACGCCGACGTTGCCGCCCGAGACCACCACGCCGACGCGTCCGCCGTGCGCGTCGATGCGTCCTGCCAGGAGCGCGGCGACGCCGATCGCTCCGCTCGGCTCGGTCACGATCTTCAACCGGTCGAAGAGGAACGCCATCGCGTCGAGGATCTCGGCGTCGCTCGCGGTGACGATCTCGTCGACGCGCCGCTTGTTGACCTCGAACGTCAGCTCGCCGGGCTCGGCCGCCTGCAGCCCGTCGGCGATCGTGCGTGGCACGCCGCCGGCGATGCGCTTGCCCGCTGCGAGCGAGCGGCGCGTGTCGTCTCCCGTCTCCGGCTCCACGCCGACGACGCGCAGATCGGGGATCAGCGCCTTCGCGACGGTCGAGCAGCCGGCGATCAGCCCGCCTCCGCCGACCGGTGCGACCAGCAGGTCGAGGTTGGGCACGTCCTCGAGCAGCTCGAGCGCCGTCGTCCCCTGGCCGGCCATCACGAGCGGGTCGTCGTACGGCCGGACGAGCTCGAGCCCGCGCTCGGCCGCGAGCTGCGCGCCGAGCTCCTCCCGGCTCTCCGCCCAGCGGTCGTAGGTCACGATCTCCGCGCCGTAGCCCCGCGTCGCGTCGAGCTTCGCCGTCGGCGCGTCCTCCGGCATGAGGATGGTGGCGTGCGTGGCGAGCAGGCGTGCGGCGATCGCCACCGCCTGCGCGTGATTGCCGGACGAGTACGCGAGCACGCCGCGCAACCGCGCGGCGCGGTCGAGGGACGCGATCTTCGTGTAGGCGCCGCGGAACTTGAACGAGCCGCCGCGCTGGAAGCACTCGGCCTTGACGTACACCGAGGCTCCGACCATGCCGTCGAGCGTGCGAGACGTGAGGACCGGCGTCCTGTTCGCCACGCCTGCGAGCCCTTCGGCCGCCGTGAGGACGTCTGCGAGCTCGATCATCACCGGCACGGGCTCTCTCCGGCGCGTAGCAGCCCGAAGCCCCACAGCTTCCCGTCCACGACGTAGTACGCCGTGCGAACGGCGTGCGCGTCGCTCACCAGGGCCTCGTAGCCGGTGCACGTGACCGGGATCAGCGCTCCGGCGAGCTTCGTCACCTGCGCTTGCACCGCGCCCAGCTGCAGGCCGTACGGCGCACGCCAGCCCTCCGGCTGCCACAACGTGTAGACCGCGGAAACCCGGTTGCGTGTCAGCTCGACGGCCAGCCCGCGCTGCTCGAACGGGCGATACGTGAAGTACCAGGTCGTGCGCGCACAGCCCCGGCACACGCCGTAGAGACGGCCGAGCGTGGCGCGCACGCCGCCCGCCGGCTCCCCGAGGTGGACGCCGGCCAGCGAGCGCCCGGGCACGAGCGACCCGGGCTGGGGCAGCGCGGCGGCGGCCGGCCCCGAGAGGCAGATCGCGGCGACGGCTGCGCAGGCGAGGGCACGACTCATATGCTCGCCAGTATGCCGCTCTGGGAAACGCTCGCCGGGCTCCGCCTCCGCGTCGACCGCTACGACCTCGCGCGGCGTGAGCTAGCGCTGCCGAGCGGCTGGACGCGTGTGACGACGACTGTCGTGATGCACGGCGACGGCGAGACGGGCAACGGCGAGGACGTCACGTACACGGCCCCCGATCACGAGCACGTCCCGGCCGGGCTCGCGCTCGCCGGCACCTGGACGCTCGCCGATCTCTCCGGCCGGCTCGACGAGCTGACGTTGTGGGGCGGCAGCGAAGACGACAAGGCATCGATCGACCATCGCCGCTGGGCGTTCGAGAGCGCCGCCCTCGACCTCGCGCTCCGGCAGGCGGGGGCGTCTCTCGCGGAGGCCGTCGGACGGCCGTACCGGCCGGTGCGCTTCGTCGTGTCGACGCGATCCGAGCTCGAGCCGTACTTCGAGCTCTACCCCGACATCGAGCTCAAGCTCGACGCCGGCCCAGACTGGGATCGCCCGCTGATGCAGCGGCTCGCGGCGTACGACCGCGTTCGCGTCGTCGACCTGAAGGCGTACTACCGCGGGACGAGCGTCGACCTCGCTCCCTCGCCGGAGCTGTACCGCGCGGTCGTCGAGTGCTTCCCCGACGTCGTGATCGAGGACCCCTGGCTCGAGGACGGCTGCCGCGAGGCGCTCGCGGGCGCCGAGGACAGGCTCAGCTTCGATGCGCCCGTGCACTCGCTCTCCGATCTCGACGGCCTGCCGCTCGAGCCGCGCTGGCTGAACGTGAAGCCGTCGCGCTTCGGCACCGTGCGCAAGCTCGTCGAGTGCATCGAGGCCTGCGAGCGACGCGGGATCGCGATGTACGGCGGGGGCCAGTTCGAGCTCGGCGTCGGCCGCCGCCAGATCCAGCGGCTCGCGAGCGTCTTCTACGCGGACGGGCCGAACGACGTCGCACCCTCGGAGTACAACGAGGCCGGTGCACGTCCCGGCCTGCCGACGAGCCCGCTGCCGGCTCCGGAGGGCAGCGGCTTTTGAGCGTCAATCTCTTCGGTGTGGAGCTCGTGCCGGGAAGCGAGCGCGAGGGTTACGCATCGCGCGCGCTCGAGCTCGGGCCGGCCGTCGGTGCGATCGATTGGGGCGGAACGATCTTCGAGCTGCGTCCGGGCGAGCGGATCTGCCCGTACCACTGGCACGTCGCCGAGGAGGAGTGGCTCGTCGTGCTCACGGGCACGCCGACCCTCCGCGGGCCCGACGGCGAGCAGGTGCTCCGGCCCTGGGACGTCGCCGTCTTCCGGCGCGGCCCGGGCGGTGCGCACGAAGTGCGAAACGACGGGGCGGAGACGGCGAGCGTGCTGATGCTCTCGACGCTCTCGAACCCGGAGGTCTGCGTGTATCCCGACAGCGGCAAGATCGGCGCGTCGTGGCTGGATGCGGACGGCTCGAGCCACCGGCTGCGCAACCGGCCCGAAGCGAACCTCGACTACTTCGACGGTGAGCGATGAGCGACGTCTTCAACCTGCTCGACGGCCGGCTCGGCGCCGCCGAGGAGAAGCCCGGGTACCGCAATCGGCGCACGCAGGTCGGCCGCGCGCTCGAAGCCGAGCTGCTCGGCGCGACGATCTACGAGACTCCCCCGGGCGAGAAGCTCTGGCCCTATCACTGGGAGCTCGGCTGCGAGGAGTTCCTCGTCGTCGTCTCCGGCACGCCGACGCTCCGCACGCCCGCAGGGGAGCGCTCGCTCGCGCCCGGCGACGTCGTCGCGTTCCCCGAGGGCGAGGCGGGCGCGCACCAGCTCCGGAACGACTCGGACGCGCCGTTCCGCGTCCTCATCGGCTCGACGAAGTCGGAGCTCTACGTCGCCGGCTATCCCGACAGCCGGAAGCTGCTGATCGACGCCCCGTCGCACAGCCTGCGCAAGCTGCTCCCGGACGCGCCAGAGCTCGACTATTGGGACGGCGAGCGCTAGCGGAACGCGGATTCGCCGGTGAGGGCCTGTCCGACGACGAGCGTGTGCACCTCGTGCGTGCCCTCGTAGGTCAGCACCGACTCGAGGTTGTTCATGTGGCGGATCACCGGATACTCGAGCGTGATGCCGTTGCCGCCGAGGATCGTGCGCGCGGTGCGACAGACCTCGAGCGCGCCGCGCACGTTGCCCATCTTGCCCATGCTCACGTGCTCCGGCCGCAGCGTGCCCTCGTCCTTCATCCGCCCGACGTGCAGGGCGACGAGCGTGCCGCGGTTCACCTCGAGCGCCATCTCGGCGAGCTTCTGCTGCGTCAGCTGATAGGCGGCGATCGGCTTCCCGAACACCATGCGCTCCTTCGCGTAGTCGAGCGCCGCCTCGAGGCACGCGCGGCCCGCGCCGACGGCGCCCCAGACGATTCCGTAGCGCGCCTCGTTGAGGCAGGAGAGCGGCCCGCGCAGCGTGTCGACGTCCGGGAAGCGGCTCTCCTCGGGAACGCGCACGTCCGTCAGCACGAGCTCCGACGTGATCGACGCGCGCAGCGAGAGCTTGTGCTTCATCTCGGGAGCCTCGAACCCCGGCGTCCCCTGCTCGACGAGGAAGCCGTTGATCTTCCCCTCGTCGGTGCGCGCCCAGACGACGGCGACGTCGGCGACCGTGCCGTTCGTGATCCACATCTTCTGCCCGTTGAGGATCCAGTCGGAGCCGTCGCGGCGCGCGTGCGTGCGCATCGACGCAGGGTCGGACCCCGCGTCCGGCTCGGTCAGCCCGAAGCAGCCGATCGCGTCGCCCTCGTGCATCGGGAGCAGCCAGCGCTGCTTCTGCTCCTCCGAGCCCCAGCGCCAGATCGCGAACATCGCGAGCGACCCCTGCACCGAGACGAGGCTACGGACGCCCGAGTCGCCGGCCTCGAGCTCCATGCAGGCCAGCCCGTACGCGACGGCGCTCGCGCCCGGCAGCCCGTATCCCTCCAGGTGCATGCCGAACAGCCCGAGCCGGCCGATCTCCTTGACGATCTCGCCCGGAAGGATCCCCTGCTCGAACCACTCCCCGACGTTGGGCACGACGCGCTCGCGGACGAACCGGCGCACCGTGTCGCGGATCGCCCGCTCCTCGTCGTCCAGCAGGGCGTCGATCGCCAGGAAGTCGCGCGGATCGAGCGTCGTCGCCTTGGCGGTCGTGGCCACGCTCGAATCGTAGAGGACAGGCGGCGCGCCGGTGCCGGTCGCCCGGCGGAGCGGGCAGGGCTACGAGACGCGGGTGACCGTCACCGTCAGCGTGAAGCCGCCGTCGCTGTTGTCGACGGTGAAGGTTTTGTCGTTCGGCCCGACCGGCACGTCGATCTCGTTCGGCCCGCTGACGAAGAGATCGACGAACTGCTGGGCCAGCGTTCCGAGCCACTGGCAGATCGGGTCGGCGGGCTCCTGCACGTCCGCGTGCCCGTCGGGGCTTGCGATCTGCAGATAGAAGCCCCCGCCGTCGACGGTGCCGTCGATCGTGTAATGGAACGCGCCGCCGACGATGGCGGATGGGCCGAGGTCGGTGGTGCCGTCAGGGGTCGTCTCGATGCACCGTCCGTTCCAGTTCCCGATGATGCCGCCCCAGCCCTTGCCGTAGCCGGCAGCCTGGGAGCCGTCGATCACGCCGGTCTTCCGGTTCACCCGGAAGCGGCCTGCGCCCCAGGTGATGCCCCACCCGGTCGTGGTGTCGACGGCTTTCATCGTGAACGACCACTCTTCACAGCCGGCCGGGGTCTTGTGGTTCAGGCGGTCGGCGAGAGACTGGGCGATGTCGCCCGCTGCGGCCAGATCGACCGAATCGGACGCTCCGACGAGCTCGGCGACCACGTTCGCCTTCGTGAAGCAGTCCAGGTCGGCGGCGCTGGCGGTGCACTTGTCGACCTTCGACCTCGCCTTCAACTCTGCGTCCGCCGCGGCCCGCGCCTTGTCGAGCATCCGGTTGGCCGTATCGCCTGCGCCGAGCTTCTCCGCGCCGGCGGCGAGCGCGACGTAGTCGCCCGCGCTCGCGGCGCCGGAGCCGTTGTCGGCCCACTCGCCGTACGCCGCCTTCGCCTGCGCCGTCGCCTGGTCGGCCGCGGCCTGGTCGTGAGCCTGCAGCGCCGCCGCTGCGGCCTTCAGTGCGTCCGCAGCCTTCGTCGCGCCTTTGAGCTTCACGTCGACCCGCGCCGCCTTGCAGGGCGCAGCGGCGAGGATGCGGGCGAGCGGTTGCGGGCGGACGGGGCGCCGCTTGATCTGCGCGAGGAGAGCGATCAGCCGGCCGTGAGCCGTCGCCCGCTGGCCCGCTGCGTACAGGCTCGAGATCACCTGCAGCTCCGAGGCCACGTGCGCCGTCGGCGGCATTGTGCAGATGTTGCCGACGCCGGCGCGCAGTGTGTTCGCGATCGTCGCGGCGCGGGCAGCCCCGACCGGAGCTGTGGTCGCACCGGAGGCCTCGGGGATCCGGGCGGCCGCGCCGACGTCGAGCGAAAGGACGGCGCTCGACCGGCAAGGCGCGGAGGTTGCCGCTGAAGCGAACGCCGGAGCGAGTGCCATGACGGCACAGGCAGCGGCGCCGAGAGCGACCAGCGCGCGGGGCATCCCTGCGATCGTAGTCGAGAACACGATCCGGCACTTGGTTGTGCGACCGGCGCGCATCGGGCTTGCAGTACTCGCCGTCGAGGCGTATCTCCCGTCTCAGTGACCGGGCTCGGCCTCATCCTCGGCGTCGTCTCCTCCGTCGCGATCAACGGGGGGTATGCGCTCCAACACGCCTCGGCGTCGGCGCTTCCGCCGCTCGCGCTGCGCCGGCCGCTCCACTCGCTCACGCTGCTCTTCCGCAGCGGGAGATGGGCGGTCGGGTTCTTCGCCGGCATCGCCGGCTGGGTGCTGTACGTCGCAGCGCTCGCCCTCGCACCGCTCTCGCTCGTCCAGGCCGCGTCGGCCGGCGGCATCGCCGTCCTCGCGATCGGCGGCCCCCGCCTCACCCGGCCGGAGCGCGTCGGCGTCGCGGCGGCGCTCGGCGGGCTGGCGCTGCTCGGCCTCTCGCTCGCCTCGCATCCGGCCTCCACGCACGGCAAGGGCGCGGCGGTGATCGTCTGGATGCTCGCGTCGGCCGGCGTCGCCGGGGCGACGGCGCGGCTGCTGCCCCCGGGGGCAGGGCTCGGCACCGCCGCCGGCGTCCTCTACGCCGCCGGCGACGTCGGCACGAAGGCCGCGCTCGCGGGCGGCGCCAGGCTCTTCTTCGTCCCGGCCCTGCTCGCCTGCCACGCGGCGGCGTTCACCTGCATGCAGCTCGCCTTCCAGCGCGGCGGCCGCCTCGCGACCGCCGGCCTGGCCGTGCTCTGGACGAACGCGCTGCCGATCGTGGCGGGCACCGTGCTCTTCGGCGAGAGCCTGCCCGGCGGCTGGCGCGGGGCCGCGCGGGTGGCGGCCTTCGCGCTCGTGCTCGTCGGCGCGGTCGCGCTGAGCCGGCGCGAGGTGCCTGCCGGGGAGCCGGAGCCCCCGATTTGACTGTCTCAGCGGGTTCGTTAAACTTTGACTGACCAGTCAATCGACGGCCCGACGAGCCGGAGAGCGGAGGAGACGATGGTGGCGATCGAACAAGGCACCGCGACAGGGGTCTCCTTCGCGCTGACCGACGAGCAGAACGCGCTGCGCGAGCTCGCCCACGACTTCGCGGCCAAGGAGATCCGGCCGAAGGAGCACGCCTACGACGAGAAGATGCAGCACCCGGCCGACGTGATCGAGAAGGCGCACGAGGTAGGGCTGATGAACCTCCACGTCCCGGAGGAGCACGGCGGCCTCGGCCTCTCGTGCTTCGACGGGATTCTCGTCAGCGAGGAGCTCTACTGGGGCTGCTCCGGCATCGGCACCTCCATCACCGCCAACGGCCTCGGCACCGGCCCGGTCGTCCTGTTCGGCAGCGAGGAGCAGAAGGCGACGTGGCTGCGTCCCTTGACCGAGGCACCGCTCCTCTGCGCGTTCGGCCTCTCGGAGCCGGGCGCCGGCTCGGACGTCGCCTCGCTGAAGACGACGGCCGTGCGCGACGGCGACGAGTACGTCCTCAACGGCTCGAAGACCTTCATCACGAACGCGGGCTACGCGGCCTGGACGGTCGTCTTCGCGAAGACCGATGCTCGCGCCGGCGCCAAGGGCATGTCGGCGTTCGTCGTCCCGATGGACACCCCCGGCGTGTCGATCGAGCAGCACCTCGACAAGATGGGGCAGCGCTCCACCGACACGTCTGCGTTCGCGCTCCAGGACGTGCGCATCCCCGCCGAGAACCGCCTCGGCGAAGAGGGCGACGGCTTCAAGATCGCGATGGCGACGCTCGACTTCACGCGGCCCGGCACGGCGATCGGCGCAGTCGGCGTCGCGCAGGCTGCGTACGAGCACTCGGTCGCATACGCGAAGGAGCGCGTCACCTTCGACGTGCCGATCGCGATGCACCAGGGCGTCAACTTCATGATCGCCGACATGGCGACGGAGATCGAGGCCTCGCGCCTGCTCACGTGGCAGGCGGCGTGGATGCTCGACCAGGGCTACGGCAGGAAGGCGACGCTCTACTCGTCGTTCGCCAAGCGCTTCGCCGCGGACACCGCGATGAAGGTCGCCACCGACGCGGTGCAGGTCTTCGGCGGCTACGGCTACGTCAAGGAGTACCCGGTCGAGAAGCTCATGCGCGACGCGAAGCTGTTCCAGATCTACGAGGGCACCTCGCAGATCCAGCGGCTCGTGATCGCCAAGGAGATCTTCCTGCCGAAGTCCGATTAGGCTCACGTCCATGAGCCTCGAGATCGACCTCGGCGGGCGCGTCGCGTTCGTCACGGGCGGCTCCCGCGGCCTCGGCCGCGCGGACGCGCTGACGCTCGCGCGCGCCGGCGCCGACGTCGTCGTCGCCGACCTCCTCGTCGAGTCGCAGCTCTCGGAGGACACCGACCGCTACGGCCCGCTCGCGACGCTCGCGCGGCAGCAGGGGCTCGTGCACACCGAGGAGACGGTGCGCGACATCGAGGCGATGGGGCGGCGCGCGCTCGCCGTGCGCTGCGACGTCACCAACCGGGACGAGGTCGAGGCCGCCGTCGCCCGCACCGTGCGGGAGCTCGGCGCGGTCGACATCCTGGTCAACAACGCCGGCACGCTCGACCACGTGGCGCAGTTCGACCGCCAGTCGCCGGACCTCTGGGAGCGCGACCTGAGGGTGAACCTCACCGGCGCGTTCAACTGCGCGCAGGCCGTGTGGCCCCACATGAAGGAGCGCGGCTGGGGCCGGATCGTGAACATGGCGTCGGTCGCCGGAACCCTCGGCGGCTTCGGCCAGGCGAGCTACTCGACGACGAAGGCCGGACTGCTCGGCCTGACGCGGACGCTCGCGATGGAAGGCGGCCGGCACGGCATCACCTGCAACGCGATCGTGCCGGGCGTGATCGGCACCGAGGCGTTCACCCTGGGGAATGCGGCGATGAACGAGCGGATCGTGAACCGCACCGTCCTGAAGCGTCCCGGGGAGCCGCAGGAGATCGCCAACGCGATCGCATTCCTCTGCTCCGACCTCGCCTCGTACATCACGGGCGTCGAGCTCAACGTCGCGGGCGGCGTCGAGCTGTTCGTGTTCTAGCTTTTTCCCGGGCCGCCGCTACCATCGCTTCGTGCTTCGCCGCCTCGTTCTCCTCGCCGTCTCGCTCGCGGCGGCCTCGGTCGCGCTCGGGCTCGTGTTCGCCGGCTCGCCGACGACGATCGCGGACGGCGTCCGGATCGACGGCGTCGACGTCGGCGGCCTCGAGGCGACGGCCGCCCGCCGGCTGCTCGAGGGCCGCTCGGCCCGCCTCGCCGACCGGCCGGTCGTCTTCACGGCCGCCGGGCAGCGCTTCCCGATCCGCCCGAGCGAGCTGGGGGTCGAGCCGAACTGGCGGGCCGCGATCGACGCCGCGCAGCGCCAGGGCGACGGGTTCGGCCCGTGGCGCGGGTTCAAGCGCCTCGACGTCACGTTCTTCGGCGCCGACGTCACGCCGCCCACGAGCGTCCTCGACGGCTCGCTCCAGTACGAGCTCGGGCAGATCGCTCGGCGGGTCGACCGCGGCCCGCGCGAGGCGGCGATCGTCCGGCGAGGGCCGGCGATCGTCGTCGTGCCCGCCCGGCCCGGCTACGTGCTCGACCGTGCCGCAGCCGGGCGCGCGCTCGTCCGGGAGCTCGCCTCGCTCGACCGAGCGTCCGGCCCGGTGTCGCTGCCGCTGCGGACGCAGCAGCCCCACGTGCGCGCGGCCGCGCTAGCCCGCGCCGCCGCTCAGGCGCGCCTCGCCCTCTCCGCGCCCGTGAGGCTCGTGCTCGGCGAGACGCGCTGGGTCGTGTCCCCCCACCGGCTCGCGCAGCTCATCGATCTCCCCTCCGGCGGGCGCACGACGCTCCGGATCGGCGGGCCGGCGGCGGACGAATGGCTCAAGCGCCTAGGCGACCGCGTCGCCAAGCCGGCGAAGGACGCGACGTTCGCGGCCGGCGGCACGCACGTCCACGTCGTGCCGGCGAAGCCGGGCATCCAACTCGACCCGCTCGCCAGCGCCGACGCGATCTTGAAGGCCGCGCTGCGCCCCCGGGTGCGCGTGGCAAGGCTCGCCGTCGTCGAAGCGCCCGCCAAGCTCTCCACCGCGCAGGCGGAGGCGATGGGCATCCGCGGTGTCGTGTCGAGCTACACGACGATCTACGGCGGCATCCCGAACCGGATCCACAACGTGCAGCTCGTCGCTCACCTCGTCGACGACAAGCTGATCGCGCCTGACGCGGCGTTCTCGTTCAACGGCGCGACCGGCGCGCGCAACGCCGCGAAGGGCTTCCTCGTTGCGCCGGTGATCGTCAACGGCGAGCTCACGACCGGGCTCGGCGGGGGCGTCTGCCAGGTGTCGACCACCGTCTTCAACTCCGCGTTCGAGGCGGGCCTGAAGATCACCGATCGCACGAACCACGCGCTGTACATCAGCCACTACCCACAGGGTCGCGACGCGACCGTCGACTATCCCGACACCGACCTGAAGTTCGTGAACGACACGGGTCACTGGCTGCTGCTCCGGACGTTCGTCGGCCCGTCCTCGCTCACGGTCACGCTCTACGGCACGCCGACCGGGCGGAAGGTGACGAGCTCGACCGCGCCGCTCGCCGCGCACGGGGCGCCGCCGGTGAAGAAGACCGTCGACCCGACGCTGAAGCCCGGGAAGAAGATCGTCGACTATCCGGGCGTCCCGGCGCTGTCGACGAGCGTCACGCGCGACGTGTACGACCGGGACGGAAAGCTGCTCTACCACGACGTCTGGTACTCGTCCTACCGCGCCGACCCTGCGCTCGTGCGGGTCGGGAAGAAACCCGCTACGAAGAAAAAGACGCAGACGACGACTCTGCCGACGCAATAGCCTCGGCGAGCCAGCCGGGCACACGCGTCGGCTTGAACGTCCCGGCGTCGACGCACGCGTGCGCGGTCCAGCCCTCCGCCATCGGGGTGCCGTCGTCTCGAACGATCGCGTACTCGTAGCGGAACCGTGCTCCGCGCAGCCCGAGGCAGCGCGCGTGCAGGTGGAGCAGGTCGTCGAAGCGGGCGGGGACGAGGTAGCGGCAGAACGACTCGAGCACGAGCGCCTCGATCCCGGCGTCGCGCAGCGTCTGATAGCCGCCGGCGTGTGCGCGGAGGTACTCGACGCGCGCGACCTCGAACCACACGAGGTACGCCGCGTTGTGCGCGATCCCCTGCGCGTCGGTGTCGGCGAAGCGGACGCGGACGTCCGTCGAGAACGTGTAGCCCTCCATCGCAGCCACTCTACGATGGCGGAGTGAGCGTCGAGCGCCTGACCGAGCTCGTCCGCGATCTCCAGCCCTGCATCGTCCTCACCGGCGCCGGGATCAGCACGGAGTCGGGCATCCCGGATTTCCGCTCCCCGGACGGGATCTGGGCGCGCTACGACCCGATGGAGTACGCGACGATCGACGCCTTCCACGCCGATCCGGTCAAGGTGTGGGACTTCTACGGCAGGCGGCTACAGGTGCTGCACGACGCCGAGCCGAACGACGGCCACCGCGCGCTCGCCGAGCTGGAGCAGCGGGGCTGGGTGCGCGCCGTGATCACGCAGAACATCGACCGGCTGCACGAGCGGGCCGGCTCGCACGCGCTCGTCGAGGTGCACGGCTCGATCCGCACGTCGAGCTGCCTCGACTGCGGGACCGTCGTTCCCTTCGACGAGGTCGTGCGGCTCCTGCCGGTGCCCGGGTGCCCGAGCTGCGGCAGGGTGCTCAAGCCGGACGTGGTCATGTTCGGCGAGCTGCTCCCGGAAGCCGCGATCGTGCGGGCGTCGGAGCTCGCGGCGGAGGCGAGGCTGATGCTCGTCGTCGGGTCGACGCTCGAGGTCTACCCCGTGGCGGGCCTCCCGCTCGAGACCCTCGCAGCGGGTGGCAGCCTCGCGATCGTCAACCGCGGCTCAACGCCGCTCGACGGGCGCGCGGCGTTGACGATCGACGGCGGCGCAGGCGAGACGCTGCGCGCGCTGGCCGAAGCGCTACCCGCCTGCCGGTAGCGACGCCGCGAAGATCGCCTCGCGGAGGCGGCCCTTCAGCGGCGAGGTCGCGAGCGCGAACACCGGCACGACGCGGTCGCCGGCGAACGACGTCGAGAAGTAGTCCCCCACCATCCGGCCGCCCTCGGCCCGCGGGAGCCAGTCGGTCGAGAACGGCTGCGCATGCAGCGGCCGCGGCGCCGACCAGGTCGAGCCGCCGTCCGGCGACGTCGTGAAGCCGATGCCGAGCGTGCAGGACCCGCTCCGGCACGTGGTCGTCCTGTCGTACGCGTACACGAGCGCCAGGTGCCCGGGCTGGGCGGGATCCGCTGCGAGGCCCGGGATGAACAGGTTGAGGGCCGAAGACGCGGGTGTGACCGGCACGCGGGCGGGCGCGGTCCACGTCAGGCCGCCGTCCGGGGAGGTCGAGATGACGATGTCGTTCTCGGCGCACGCGGCGCGGAAGCGGCAGTCCTGCCACGACGCGTAGATCGTCCCGGCGGAGTCGATGTCCACCGACGGGAGGGCGATCGCCCGCATCGGGTCGTTGTCGTGCGCCTTGACGCTCGACACCGTCGTCCGCGTGAACGTCGCGCCGCCGTCGGTCGACCGGAGGGCGACGATCGAGCCGGTGAGCGCGGCCGATCCGCTGTAGTCGCCGGCCACGACCACGAGCGTGCCGTCCGCACGCACGACCGGCTGCGTGCCGACCAGCGCCGAGGTCGATCGCACCGGCGGCGACCACGTGACGCCGCCGTCGGTGCTGAACTGACTGACGGTCTCGTTGCGCTGGTCGTCCGTGTACTCGGCGTAGCAGCGGCCGCGGAACGGGCTTGCGGCGCCGTTGTCGCAGACGAGCCAGTCCTTGTCGAGCAAGGTGCCGCTCGCCACGTCGACGGGCGGCGACCAGTTCAGGCCGTCCGCCGAGCGCGCGACGTAGACGTGCGAGCTGCCCGGCTCGAGCGTCAGCGTGCCGACGAGCCAGGTGCTGTGCGTCATGTCGTACGCCACCGACGGATCGGAGGCGGCGGTCTCCGGCCCCGGCGGCTGAGACTCGATCGTCACGCCCGGGAGCGTGCTGCGCTGCCAGGTTCGCCCCGCGTCGCGCGACACGGCGGTGCCGATGTTCGCCGCAGCGCCGGCGGCGCGGCGACCGAGCTGAAACGCGGCCACGATCGTCGAGCCGAAGGAGAAGCTGTCCGGCTCGACCGCCGTCTCGTGCTGGCCGTCCGAGCTCGTGTACGGGTCGACCGACAGCCGCCGTGCGACCGTCTCGCAATTCGCGACCTGGTCGACGAGGTCGGCGCTCACGAGGTCGTCGCCCGCGCCGCAGTCGACCTGGTCGGGGCCGCCGAACGCGGCCTGCACGAAGTCGTTGCCTGCGCCCGCGGCGATGTGGTCCGGCGACGCGCTCCCGAGCAGCAGCTCGCTGCGAAGCGTTCCCTGGATCGTCGCAGCAGCCGCCGGGGCGGCGAGGACGAGCGCGACGAGAAGGACGAGACGGCGCATCGCCCGGCCACAGTACCCTCGCGCTCCCGGAGTATCCTCACTCCGCGTGAGAGCGCACGAGGTCGACGTGCTCGTGGTCGGCAGCGGATTCGGCGGCAGCGTCGCCGCGCTGCGGCTCACCGAGAAGGGCTACCGCGTCGCGGTGCTCGAGTCGGGCCGCCGCTTCGGCCCGCACGACTTCGCGCGCACGAACTGGAACCTGCGCCGCTACCTGTTCATGCCGAGGCTCGGCCTGCGCGGCATCCAGCGCATGACGTTGCTCGACGACCTGCTCGTCCTCTCCGGCGCGGGCGTCGGCGGCGGGTCGCTCGTCTACGCGAACACGCTCTACGAGCCCCTCGACCCGTTCTTCGACGACCCGCAGTGGGCCGGCATCGCCGACTGGCGTGACGAGCTCGCTCCGTACTTCACGGGTGCGCGCGAGATGCTCGGCGGCGTCGAGACCCCGTTCGAGTCGGAGGCCGAGCGCGTCGTGCGTGAGGTCGCGCGCCGCATGGGCGTCGAGGGCACGTTCCGGCGCACCGTCGTCGCGGTCGACTTCGACCGCTGTACCCGGTGCGGCGGCTGCATGGTCGGCTGCCGCTACGAGGCGAAGAACACGCTCGACCGCAACTACCTGCGGCTCGCCGAGCAGGGCGGGGCCGTCGTGCACCCCGAACGGGAGGCGACGCTGCTGCGCCGGGCGGGCGGCGGCTGGGAGGTCGAGACCGTGCACCCGGGCGCGTGGGTGCGCAGGCGGCGCGAGCTCTTCCGGGCCGAGCAGGTCGTGCTCGCAGCCGGCGTGCTCGGCACGCTGAAGCTGCTGTTCTGCTCCGGGCTCGGCGGCCCGAATCTCGGCCTGCTCGTGCGCTCGAACTCCGAGGCGATCGTCGGCGCCGGCGCGCGCGACGCGTCCGTGGACTACTCGGCCGGCATCGCGATCGGCTCGTCGTTCCGGCCGAACGCCGACACGCACATCGAGCCGGTGCGCTACCCGAAGGGCTCGAGCATGATGGGCCTCTTCTCGACCATCCTCGTCGACGGCGGGGGGCGAACGCCGCGGCCGCTGCGCTGGGTCGCCTCGGGCGTGCGCCACCCGCTGCGGTTCCTGCGCAGCCACGCCGTGCGGCGCTGGGCGGAGCGCACCGTGCTGCTGCTCGTGATGCAGGCGCGCGACAACTCCGTGCGCGTCCGCTGGACGGGGCGGCGGCTGCGCACCGAGCGCGGCCCGGGCGAGTCGACGCCTGCGTGGATCCCCGAGGCGAACGAGGCCGCGCGGATCGCCGCCGAGGTGATGGGCGGGCTCCCCGGCTCGGGGCTCAACGAGGTGCTGCTCGGCCGTCCCTTCACCGCGCACATCCTGGGCGGCGCGCCGATCGGCGACTCTCCGGCGACCGGCGTGCTCGACGCCTGGCACCGGGTCTGGGCGGAGGTGGGGCTCCATGTCGTCGACGGCGCCGCGGTGAGCGCGAACCTCGGCGCCAACCCCTCGCTGACGATCGCGGCGCAGGCCGAGCGGGCGCTCGCGTTCTGGCCGAATCGTGGTGAGCCGGATCCGCGCCCGCCGCTCGGCTCCGGCTACGCGCGCGTCGAGCCGGTGGCCCCGCGGTCGCCCGCGCCGCCCGAAGAAGTGCTCGCTCCCGGCTGAGCTACGCAGCCGCGCGGCGGAGCGGCCGCTCGGCGAGGAGACGGTCGCACGCGCTGCAGACGATCCGCTCGAGCTCGTACGGGATGCCGTCCCGGCGCACGACGACATGGATGCTCACCGGGCGATGCCGGTGGGGAAGCTTCACACGACGAGCGTGCATCTCCATGTACCCACTAAGTCGTCTGAAACGACGAGAAGTTGAGCTTTCAGGCGGGGCACGCCGCGCCGGCGATGACGCGCGGCGCGGCGATCGTAGGAACCGAGAGCACGCGGCGGCTGAAGTCGAGCGCCGTCGCGAGGTTGTTTGCCTGTGCGTCGCGCGCGGAGAGCGGCTCCAGCCCCCACCGCCACTCGACGAGCTTCAGGATCGAGGTGTGGTCGTACACACCGTGCGAGACGTAGCCGCGGCGCGCAAACGGCGAGATCAGCAGGCACGGCACGCGGAAGCCCCGCTGCTGGAACCTCGGATCGACATCCGGCCCGGCGGGAGGCGGCACATGGTCGAAGAATCCACCCCACTCGTCGAAGGTGACGACGAGCAGCGTGTTCTTCCAGGCGGGGCTCTTCGTCACCGCGTTGTAGACGGTCGAGAGGAAATACTCGCCTGCGCGGATGTCGGCGTGGGGATGGTCGTCGGCGCCGACTCCCGACTGCGGGCCGCTGTCGGTGAACGTGTAGTTCGGGTCGACGAACGAGAACTCCGGCAGCGTCCCGTGCTTGCAGTCGGCGAAGAAGCGCGTGTACGTCTTCGTGATCGGGTTGTACTTCTGGTTCCAGAGCAGCAGGAAGTTCGTGTTGCCGCAGTAGTAGCCGGCGCGCAGACTCTTCGCCGCCAGCCGGTCGAAGATCGTCGGCAGCTCGACCCTCGAGAACGCGTTGTCCAGCCGGTCCGTCACTCCCGCGAGCGCATAGAAGCGGTTGGGGAACGTCGGGCCCATGATCGGTGCGAAGTAGCGGTCGCACGCGGTGAAGCCGGTTGCGGCCGGGCCGAAGAACGCGAGGTCCTGCCGACCGTAATACCCGATCGCGAAGTCGTCGTTCTTGCCTGCGCGCAGCCAGCCGTCGCAGGCGCCGTTGTTCCAGGCCGCCCGTGACCCGTCGTACGAGTGGTCGGGGTCGGCGAATGCGCACCCCTGGAAGTCGGGCGCCATGGGATGCGTCGCATGGGGCACGCCGGCACGGTCGAGATACGTGAGACCCGCCTGCCTGCCGTCGGCGCCGGGGAGCCAGCCCACGAAGTGGTCGAACGAGCGGTTCTCCATCATCACGACGACGACGTGGTCGATGCCGGAGCGCGAGGGGGCCGGCAGACTTGCTGCGGTCGAGGCCGCGCCGCGTGCGATCGCGGCGAGCGGGCCGGCGCTCGCGGCTGCCGCAGCGGCGGCGCCGAGGAAGCGGCGGCGGGAGAGCGGCTGCTGCCAGAGCTCGATACCGCGACCCTATCGCCGCCCGGTATGGTCCGGCCAGCGACCGAGGAGGACCGATGGCCGGCACGCGCAGGACCGATCTGCTGGGACGTCTCGCCGACATGAGCGAGGACGCCATCCAGCGCCTGAGCGACGCCCCGGGCGCGGACAGGGTGCTCGGGGCGATGAACGCGCTGCGGGATCGCACCGACGAGCTGCAGAAGCGCGTTCGCGGCCTCGAGGGTCTCGAGCAGCGGCTCGCGGCGCTCGAGCGCAAGGTCGAGAAGCTCGCGAAGGGCGGCGCTTCGGCGGCCTCGAGCGCGGCGCGGAAGAGCACGAAGACCACGAGCACGAAGAGCTCCGGCGGGACGGCGGCGAAGAAGAGCTAGCTCGAGCGGCGCGCGAGCAGGATCAGCGGCAGGGCGAGCAGCAGCCCGCCCGCGATGTCGCTCGGGACGTGGAAGCCGTCGAGCTCGAGCAGCATGAGCGTCGCGGCCGCCCAGAGGGCGACCCACCGGCGCGCGGCGGGCCAGACGGCCGCCGCCGCCGCCGCGAGCAGCACCGAGCGCAAGGCGTGCCCGCTCGGGTACGACGACTCGAAGGCGACGAGGGCGTGGCCGTGCGCGTGCAGCAGCGGCCGCGCCAGGCTCGACTTGCAGAGCACCTCGACCGCGTTGGCGACGATCCAGGCCAAGCCCCAGGCGAGCGCCGCGCTCTCGTCTCTCGGGAGCGCTTCGCGCCGGCGGCCGCGCCGCCGGAGCGCGAGGCAGCACACGCCGGCGAGCAGGGATGCGACGAGCGCCTGGGCGGGTAGGGTCACCACGTTCGCAACGACGTCGAGCCCCGTCTTCCAGCTCGCATGCAGCAGCGGAACCGCCGCCTCGCCGAGCGACGGCTTCCTGCCGCCGTCGTGAAGGCCCGGCATCAGGTGGTCGACCGACCACTGGTCGATCCCGCTCAGCGCGCCCCCCGCGACGAGCACGGCGAGCACGGCGTACGCCGCCGCGAGCGCGAGCGTGGCGCTACGCCGGGACACGCACGCGCAGGGCGCGGGGCACGATCTCGAAGCGGGCGGGCGTCGTGCCGACCTGCTCGCCGTCGAGCTCGATCGGTAGCCGCTCCGGCGCGTCGACCGTGACCGTCTTCGCGCGCAGCAGCTCGACCTTCGGGTGCGCGAGGTAGGTGCCCTTGTAGATCTTCGGCGCGGTGCTGACGAAGTCGCGCTTGTTGATGTCGCCGATCAGCACGACGTCGAACAGGCCGTCGTCGGGTTGCGCGTCGGGTGCGAGCAGCATCGCCCCTCCGTGCCAGCGGCCGTTCGCGACGATCACGTCGTGCATGCGCGCTTCGCGCTCGACGCCGCCGTCGAGCTCCACGCGCACCAGCGTGTTCTGCCATTCGAGGAAGACGCGGACGAGCGCATAGAAGAAGGTCGCCTTGCCGCCGATCGCCTTCGACATGCCGTTCGCCCGTTGCGCCACCGCGGCGCTCATGCCGACGCTGCCGACGTTCGCGACGTAGCGCTCGGCGTCCCGGCCGTCCCACGTGCGATACGAGACGCGGCCGACGTCGATCGTGCGCGTCGTGCCCGAGAGCGCCGTGCGAACGGCGTCCTCGAAGCGAGTCGGGATCTCGTAGGTGCGGACGAAGTCCATGCCGGTGCCGAGCGGGATCATCGCCAGCTCGGCGGTCGCGCCGGCTCGCATCAACCCGTTCACCGTCTCGTTGAGCGCCCCGTCGCCCCCGACCGCGACGACGAGCTCGGCGCCGTCGCGCGCCGCGCCCTCCGCGAGCTCGATCAGATGGCCGGGCCGCTCGGAGAGGAGCGTCTCGCCCTCGAGGCCGAGCCGGGCCGCCCGCTTCGCGAGCTCGGGCCAGCGCTTCCCGGTCGAGCCGTTGCCCGACGCCGGGTTGACGAGGAAGACGACTGAACTACGCAGCGGTGACTGTCGCGAGCGCGATGCGCGTCATCCGGTCGACCGCCGCCTGCATCTCGTCGTCGGTGATCCGCGTGAACTCGCCCTCGACCACGATGTCGCTGACGACGAGCAGGCAGCCGGCCTGCACCTTCCGCAGGGCGCCGAGCGTGAAGAGGATCGCGGCCTCCATCTCGACGGCGAGGACGCCGCGGTCCGACCAGCGCTGGTACTGCCCGCTGTCGGGGTTGTAGAAGACGTCGCTCGAGACGACCGGCCCGACGTGGATCGGTTGGCCGATCTCCTTCGCCGCATGCACCGCGCCGTGGACGAGCCCCCAGTCGGCCGTCGGGGCGTGCGGCTCCTTCACGTACGTGTTCGTCGTCCCGTCCTGCGGCACGGCGGAGAGCGCGACGATCATGTCGCCGAGCGCATGGTGGGGCTGCAGGCCGCCGCACGTGCCGACGCGCAGCAGCTTCTTGCACCCGAGCATCACGAGCTCCTCGATCACGATCGCGGCCGAGGGGCAGCCCATGCCCGTGGCCTGCACGGAGACCGGCTTGCCTTCCCACATGCCGCGGAAGCCGAGCATCCCGCGCTCGGAGTTCGTCTGCACGACGTCCTCGAGATAGGTGTCGGCGATGTAGCGCGCGCGCAGCGGGTCGCCGGGTAGGAGGACTGCTTCTGCGTAGTCGCCGGGCTCGGCGCGAACGTGAATGGGCATGGCGGCAACCCTAACCTCTACGCCCGCTTGACATGATCCGGCCGTGCGCTCGGTCACGCCCACGCTCGACCAGGTGGTCGCCTTCTGCGCGGAGCAACCGATCGAGCGCGTCTTCCTCGAGGACATCGCCCGGCGCGGGCTCGGGCGCTTCTCCGCGCTCGAGGAGGACGGCCGACTCCGGGCGCTCTGCCACGTCGGCGCCAACGTCGTTCCCTCCGGGGAGGGCACGGCCGCCTTCGCCGACGCGACCGTGCGCGGCCAGGCGCGGATGATCATCGGGGAGGAGCAGGCGGTCGGCGACCTCTGGGACGCGGCGCGGGCGCGGCTGCCGGTGCCGCGCGACGACCGGTCCGGCCAGCCCGTGTACGTGCTCGACGAGCCTCCCGAGCCCGGCGGCACCGGCCTGCGCCGGGCGACCGCGGGCGACCTCGAGCTGCTCGTGCCCGCCTGCGCGGCGGCGCACCGCGAGGAGATCGGCATCGACCCGCTGCGACGCGACCCGGACGGATTCCGCTGGCGCACCCGGGCGCAGATCGAGGAGCGCCGGTCGTGGGTCTGGCTCGAGGACGGTGTCATCCGCTTCAAGGCGGAGGCGTCGGCCTGGACGCCGGCGGCCGTCCAGCTCCAGCAGGTATGGGTCGACCCCGTGTCGCGCAACCGCGGCGACGCGAAACGCGGCATGCGTGACCTCTGCCGCCTGCTGCTCGAGCAGGTGCCGGCCGTGTGCCTGTTCGTCCGGCCGGAGAACGCCGCGGCGATCAGCGTCTACGAGGCGATCGGCATGCGCCGCACGATCTCGTACCGCTCGCTCATTTTCTGAACCGAGTTCTTACCCGCGGTTTACACGGGCACGTCGACAGGCTTTACCGAACCGGCCCACTCTCAGGGGGTGCAGCCTCGCGTTCTCCTCGCCGCGCTTCTCGCCACGGTCGTCCTCGCTCCGTCCGCGGCGGCAGCCCCGGGACTGCTCGTCGGCATCGACGACGACTCGCTCAAGTGGTACGGCCACACGAGCTCGCTCCTCTCGATCTACTCCGCGCTCGGCGTCGGCGCCGTCCGCGTCACGCTCGACTGGGTCCCCGGCGAGACGTTCCCGACGGGGACGCGGCGCACCGAGCTGCAGCGGGTCGGCGCCGCCGCCCAGCTCGTGCGCGTCGTGCTCGCGGTCACCGGGCCCGCGACCTCTGCGCCGCTCGACGACGCCTCCCGCGCCTCGTACTGCGGCTTCGTCGCCAACGTGTTGCGGCGCTACCCGTCGATCCACGACGTGGCCGTGTGGACGGAGCCGAACTCGTCGCGGTTCTGGCAGCCGCGCAAGGGCTCCGCCGCCGCGTACGAGGCGCTGCTCGCCGCGTGCTGGGACACGCTCCACGCGCTGCAGCCGGCGGTGAACGTGATCGCGACGAGCGCGCCGCACGCGAAGCCGGGGCCCTGGTACGAGCAGATCGGCAAGGCGTATCGCGCGAGCGGGCGCATGCTGCCGCTCATGGACACGGTCGGCCACAACGGCTATCCGGAGACCTCGGCCGAGCCGCCGAGCGCCGTTCATCGCGGCAGCTCGATCGACCAGGGGGACCTCGACCGCCTGCTCGCCTCGCTGCACAAGGCGTTCGACGGCACGGGTCAGGCCGTGCCGGGCAACCGCGGCGTCACCGTCTGGTATCTCGAGGACGGCTTCCAGAGCACGCCGCCCCAGACCACGCCGGGGCAGGGCCGCGGCGTCTACACGGGCAGTGAGAACGACAGGCGGCCCGTGCCGGAGGAGGTTCAGGCCGCGCAGCTCGCGGCCGCGGTGGAGCTCGCGTACTGTCAGCCTGCGGTGGGAGGCTTCTTCAACTTCGAGCTGCGCGACGAGCCGGACCTCTCGGGGTGGCAGTCGGGAGTGCTCCGCCCCGACTGGACCCCCAAGCCGGCGTTCACGTCGTACCTCCGGTCGATCGCGGCGGTGCGCGCCCGCGCCGTCTCCTGCGCGGCGCACTGACGAGGGGTCGCCGGTGCGGACGCTGATCCTCGCGCGCCACGGCGAGTCGGAGTACAGCGTCCGCGGCCTGGTGAACGGCGACGTGTCGGTCGAGGTCGGCCTGACCGAGTCGGGCGAGCAGCAGGCGCGCGCGCTCGGCCGCGCGCTCCAGGCGACGGCGCTCGACCTCTGCGTGACGACGGAGCTCGCCCGCACGCGCCGTACCGCCGAGCTCGCCCTCGCCGGCCGCGCCGTCCCGCTCGAGACCTGGGGCGAGCTGAACGACCCGCGCGCCGGCGCGTTCGAGGGCCGGCGGCTCGAGGACTACCGCGGCTGGGCCTGGTCCGCGGGCTCCGCAGAGCCGGCGCCGGGAGGAGGGGAGAGCCGCCTGGAGGTCGTCTCGCGCTGCGCCCGCGCCTACCGGGCGCTGCTCGAGCGTCCGGAGCCCGCGGTCCTCGCCGTGCTGCACGCCCTCCCGATCGCCTATCTGCTCCGGGCGCTCGAGGGCGCGGCGCCGGCGGCGCGCATGGACCGGCCGGTCGAGTACGCCCGGACGTGCTCCGTGGAGGCCGACGCGCTTCGCGGCGCGGTGGAGATTCTCGAGGCGTGGTGCGCCGTTCCCGACTGGTGAAGCACGAAAGTCAACCCCGATCGAGTGATCGGAGCAGCGTCGCGCCGGCCGATGCACGTGTGAGTGCAGATCCGACGTCTTATCGTGGTGACGTTCGTCTGCGCAGCCGTCGTCTTCGGGGCAACCTTCCTCGTGGGCAGCGGCCGCGCGCAGGCCGGGCAGCGTCAGGTGACCCACACCTGCTCGGCACCGGACCGGCAGTTCCTCGACACGGTCTCGAGCAACATGATGCAGCTGGGCTACTGGTCGGATTCGCTCGTCCACGACGACGTCGCGCCCGGCGTCGTCGTCAAGCAGGCGCGCGCGGAGGCCGCGCAGGTCGACGCCACCCGCCCGACCGATCCGACCTTCGAACAGACACGAGGGCTCCTGCGGTCGATGTTCACGGCCTACGCCCGCGCGATCGCCGCGAAGATGCACGGCGGCAACGCAGGCGCGCCGATGCGGACGGCGTACGTGCTCGCGAACGCCGTGCACGACCTCCTCGCCGCCGCCCAGCCGGCGCTCGCGTCGCGCGGGTGCGATCCGGCAATGCTCCTCCGCTAGAGGTCGCAATCCCAGTAACAATCCCGGCGTGGATGCCGACGCGCTGCGAGCGAGGATCGAGGACGAGATCCGCCGGCACGAGCTGATCGAGCCGGGAGCCGACGTCTGCTGTCTCGTCTCCGGGGGCGCCGACTCGACCTGTCTCCAGCACGCGCTCCGCCGGCTCGGCTACCGCGTCTCCACGCTGCACGTGAACCACAAGCTGCGAGGCGCCGATTCCGAGGCTGACGCCCGCTTCTGCGCGGAGGCGCTCGGCGCGGAGGTCGTCGAGCTCGACGGCAACGGCCTGACCGAGGCCGAGCTCCGCGAGCAGCGCTACTCGCTCGCCCGCGACCGGACGCGGGCGACGGGGCACACGGCCTCCGACCAGGTCGAGACGATCCTGTACCGGCTCGTCTCGCGCGGCAGCGCCACGGGCATCGAGCTCCGGCGCGCCGACGGCGTCGTCCGTCCGCTGCTCGGCGTCTGGCGGGCCGAGACCGAGGAGTACTGCGGCGCCGAGGGGCTCGAGTTCCGGGTCGACGCGAGCAACACCGGCACGAAGCGCGGCCTCATCCGCGACGAGATCCTCCCCCTGCTCCGGCGCCTCCATCCCGCCGCCGACGAGAATCTCCTGCGCGCCCTCGACAGGCGTGCGACGCTCCCGCCCGCGCTCGCCGAGCTGCTCTCCTCGCCCGCGGGCTCGAAGCGCGTCGACCTCGGCGGCGGCCTCCAGGCGGTGCGGGAGTACGACCGGCTCTGGCTCGAGGACGGGCCCGTCGACCTCACCGGGGAGGTGCGCTGGGGCGCGTGGCGCATTCGCTCGGAGCTCGAAGGGCTTAAGGTACGAGGCTGGAGGCCCGGCGACCGGCTCGCCGGGCGGAAGAAGAAGATCCAGGACGTATTCGTCGACGCGAAGATCCCCCGTTCCGAGCGCGAGTCGTGGCCGCTGGTCGTCCGCGGCGACGACGTCGTGGCCGTGCCCGGGATCGTCGAGACGCCCGGCATCCAGGCGACGCGCGAGGTGAGCGGGTGAGCGCCGCCGAGCTGGAGCAGGCCGTCACCGAGGTCCTCATCGACCCCGACGTCCTCCAGCGGCGCATCCAGGAGCTCGGCGAGGAGATCTCCTCCGACTACGCGGGGCGCGACCTGCTCCTGATCGGCGTGCTCAAGGGCGCCGTCTTCTTCATGGCCGATCTGATGCGCAACCTGACGATCCCGTGCGAGATCGACTTCATGGCCATCACGAGCTACGGCGACTCCACCGACTCGTCCGGGGTCGTGCGGATCCTCAAGGACCTCGACATCAACATCGAAGGCCGTGACGTGCTCATCGTCGAGGACATCATCGACTCCGGCCTGACGCTCTCCTACCTGATGCGCAACCTCGAGGCTCGGGAGCCGGCGAGCCTGGAGATCTGCGCGCTCCTGACGAAGCCCGAGCGCCGCGAGACCGAGGTTCCCGTCCGCTACATCGGCTTCGAGATCCCGAACCGCTTCGTGATCGGGTACGGGCTCGATTTCGCCGAGCGGTACCGCAACCTGCCGTACGTCGGGATCCTCGACCCGACCCTGCTCCCCGCGGGGGCCTGAAGCCGGGTAGCCACCGGGTGTCAGGTACCCTTTCCGGGAGGCTTTTTTGAACCGTTTCTTCCGTAGCGCGCTCTTTCCGCTGATCATCATCGCAGCGCTCGTCTGGCTGGCTCTCCAGACGCTCGGGAGCCACACGGCGAAGCCGGCGAAGGCGACGCTCTCCGACGTCATCACCCGGGTCGAGAGCCAGCCGAGCACGATCGACCATGCGCTCTTCGTTCCGTCGAAGCAGGAGCTCGACGTCTACGTGACGCAGGCGGCCGGCGGCCAGAAGTACGTCGTCCACTACCCGGGCGACCAGTCGCAGGCGCAGATCCAGAGCCTCCTCCTCAAGAGCCACGTCAAGTTCGACTCGAAGGGCGTCGGCTCGTCTCCCTGGTGGTCGATCCTCACGAGCCTGCTCCCGTTCGTGCTGCTGTTCGGCTTCTGGATCTTCCTGATGAACCAGGTGCAGGGCGGCGGCTCGAAGGTGATGAGCTTCGGCAAGTCGCGCGCGAAGCGCATGACGCCGGACTCGCCGAAGACCAGCTTCAAGGACGTCGCCGGCGTCGACGAGGCGGTCGAGGAGCTCCAGGAGATCAAGGAGTTCCTCGAGAACCCGAAGAAGTTCCAGGCGCTCGGCGCGCGCATTCCGAAGGGCGTCCTGCTCTACGGGCCCCCGGGCACCGGCAAGACGCTGCTCGCGCGCGCGGTCGCCGGCGAGGCGGGCGTGCCGTTCTTCTCGATCTCCGGCTCCGACTTCGTCGAGATGTTCGTCGGCGTCGGCGCCTCGCGCGTGCGCGACCTGTTCGAGCAGGCGAAGCAGGCGTCGCCGTGCATCGTCTTCATGGACGAGATCGACGCGGTCGGCCGCCATCGCGGCGCCGGCCTCGGCGGCGGCCACGACGAGCGGGAGCAGACGCTGAACCAGCTGCTCGTCGAGATGGACGGCTTCGAGATGAAGGACAACATCATCCTGATCGCCGCCACGAACCGGCCCGACATCCTCGACCCTGCGCTGCTGCGCCCGGGCCGTTTCGACCGGCAGATCGTCGTCGACCGGCCCGACCGGCTCGGTCGCCAGAAGATCCTCGAGGTGCACACGAAGGGCAAGCCGCTCGCACCGGAGATCGACCTCGGCACGCTCGCGGCCGGGACGCCGGGCTTCACGGGCGCCGATCTCGCGAATCTCGTGAACGAGGCCGCGTTGCTCGCTGCGCGCCGCGGCAAGAAGATCATCGAGCAGGACGAGCTCGAGGAAGGGATCATGCGCGTGATCGCCGGCCCCGAGAAGAAGGCGCGCCTGCTCTCCGAGCACGAGCGGAAGATCACCGCCTACCACGAGATGGGCCATGCGCTCGTGGGGAATTACCTCGAGCACACCGACCCGGTGCACAAGATCACGATCGTGTCGCGCGGCCAGGCGCTCGGGCTGACGATCTCGCTGCCGACCGAGGACCGCTATCTCACGACGCGCACGGCGCTCATGCACCAGATGGCGATGACGCTCGGCGGCCGGGCCGCCGAGGAGATCGTCTTCCACGAGGTGACGACCGGCGCCGCGAACGATCTCGAGAAGGTCACGTCGACGTCGAAGTCGATGATCATGCGTTTCGGCATGAGCGAGAAGCTCGGCCCCCGCGTGCTCGGCCACAGCCACGACCAGCCGTTCCTCGGCCGCGATTACGGCGCCCAGGCCGACTATTCCGAGGAGATCGCACGCGAGATCGACGACGAGATCCGCCGCGTGATCGAGGAGGCGCACGAGCTCGCGCTCGCGGTCCTGCGCGACCACATGGAGCAGCTGCACCGCATCTCGCTGATCCTCATCGAGCGTGAGACGATCGACCGCGACCAGTTCGAGCGCCTGCTCGCCGGTGAGGACGAGTCCACCGTCTTCCCGGAGGCCGAGGTCGTGCCCGAGACGCCCGCGGCCGCCGAGGAGCCGAAGCGCGAGCGCGCGCCCGGACGCCCGCGCCCGTTCCCGCTTCCCGGCGCGACGATGCAGCCTCCGCCGGATCCGGCGAAGAGCTAGCCCCCGCCCGAGCGCAGGCTCGGGCGTGACGCAATCCGTCGTGCCGCTCCTCGCACGGGGGCCGAGGCTCGGGAAATGTCGTGCGTCTCGCGCCCGCTTCCGTGACAGGCCGATCATCGTTTGAGAGGATCGACGGCGCGCCCGCCTCGGCGCAGGCTGGGCACAGGACAATTGCCCTCTGACCCGAAAGCCTCGGCGCGCGACCTCAATGGCAGCTTGCGCACGCGAGCACGGCACAACCGTCGGACATGAGCCACACCCGGAACCAGCGAATCGGAGCGAAGCGCATGAAAACCCTGGCCGTCGTATTCGCCGCCATGCTCGTCTCGAGCGCTTCGGCGCTTGCGGCGCCGGGATCGCCCACGCCGCCGCGTGTCACGTATTCCTGGAAGAGCACCGACTGCACCTCGTTGCCGTCGCTCGTCTCGCACGCCGACGCGGCCGGGCGCACGACCGTCGAGCTGGCCTGCCGGCACGGCGCCGCCTGGGGAACCCCCGTCTACGGTTGCCCGAAGGACAAGATCCTCACGCTGCTCCTGAACAACACGTGGGTCTGCACGAAGAAGTGAGCGGTTGATCGTGGCATCACCCATCTAGAGTTCGGCCGTGACCGCGATCGAGGAGCGCTTCCCCCGTCCGTCCGTGATGGGCGTCGTCAACGTCACGCCGGACTCGTTCTCCGACGGTGGGGTGCGCCTCGATCCGGCGATCGCCGCCGCCGCCGCACGGAGGATGCACGCTGAAGGGGCGGCGCTCGTCGACATCGGCGGCGAGTCGACGCGGCCCGGATCCGGCGGCGTGAGCGCCGACGAGGAGCTACGCCGCGTCGTGCCCGTGCTCGAGGAGCTCGCAGGGCAGGTGCCCGTCTCGATCGACACCGCGAAGGCAGAGGTGGCCCGCCGCGCGCTCGCGCTCGGCGCCGAGCTCGTGAACGACGTCACCGCGCTGCGTGCGGACCCCGCGCTCGCCGAGGTGATCGCCGACGCCGGCGCGTATCTCTGCCTCATGCACATGCAGGGCGAGCCGCGGACGATGCAGCAGGACCCGCGCTACGACGACGTCGCGTCGGAGGTCGCGGCCTTCCTCGAGGAGCGACTCGCGTTCGCCGTCGCGCAGGGAATCCCGGAGGAGCGCATCTGCCTCGACCCGGGCATCGGCTTCGGCAAGACGGCGCAGCACAACTTCGAGCTCGTTCGACGCCTCGACGTGCTGCTGGCGCTCGGGCGTCCCGTGCTGATCGGCTTCTCGCGCAAGAGCTCGCTCGGCCGCGTCGCCGGCGACCCCGACGCGAAGACGGGGCCGCTCAGCGCGAGCATCGCCGCGGCCTGCTCCGCGTACGAGCGCGGTGCGTCGATCCTGCGCGTGCACGACGTGCGCGAACACGTCGAAGCACTCGCGGTCGCCCGCGCAGTGGCGGGCCCATGATCACCGTCGAGCTGCGAGGCCTGCGCGTCTTCGGCCGCCACGGCGTTCACGAGCACGAGAAGCGCGACGGGCAGGACTTCCTCTTCGACGTCGAGCTCGCGGTCGGCGAGCGCGGCGTCTCCGACCGGCTCGAGGACGCGGTCGACTACAGCGCCGTCGCGCGCGCGGTGCAGGAGCTCTCCGACGCGCGCAGCTACGACCTGCTCGAGGCGCTGGCGACCGCGATAGCCGACGAGCTGCTGCAGCGCTTCGGCGCGGAGAGCGTTCTCGTGCGCGTGACGAAGCCCGGCGTGCGCCCCGGCGGGCTCGACGGCACCGCAGGCGTCAGCGTTTCGAAGCCGTGACGCTGAGCACGTAGGTCGCGCTCGTCGTGCGCCCCGTGAGGAGCACCTCGACGTAGGCCACGAAGCCCTTGTTGCCGCCTCGGATGAGCTGTCCCTTCAGGTCGCGTCGCCGAGAGAGGATGCCCTCGCCGACGCCGGCTGTCCGCGGCCCCCAGATGCGCGCGGCCGCGTCGCCCGAGGCCGAGACGGCGGCGCGCACGAGCCGGTGCGCCGGCACCCAGATCCGGTAGAGGTCGCGCGGGTCCTCCGACCCGTCGATGCGCGCTGCGATCCGTGCCGAGGGCGTCGCCGCGGTCGTCAGGAGCGGCCGGCCGTCAGGGAACAGCGCGCCGGGCCTGATCTGGTCGACGTCGTCGTTCGGCTCGGCCGGGTCGGGGGGAGGAGCGGCGGCGGCGAGCGCCGACGGGATGCTCACGATCCCGAAGCCGGAGCCGGAGTCGAACCCGGGCGGGCCGACGTCGCGCGCGCTCTGCCGCATCAGGTCGAAGATCTGCGTCACGTCCAGCGCGGGCCGCAGTGTCCACACCCAGGCGGCGGCCGCACTGACGAGCGGGGTCGAGAAGCTCGTGCCGGACAGATCCGACGCGTATCCGCTCGGGTCGTGCGAGACCGGGACCGCGGCGACGATCGCGACGCCGGGCGCGGCCAGGTCGAGCGTCGGGGAGAGGGTCGAGAAGGGCGCGACCGCGTCGTTCCGGTCGGTCGAGCCGACCGTGAGGACGTGCGGAAGGGACGCGGGGTACTCCGGGGGGTTGCCCTCCAGCCCGCCGTTGCCTGCGGCTGCGACCACGAGGCAGCCGTTGTGGAACGCGCCGAGGATCGCGTCCTCGAGTTGCGGGGCGGGGCTCGTGCCGGCGAAGCTGATGCTGATCACGGCGGGGCAGTGCTGTGCCGCGGCCGTGACGCCCTGCGCCGCGCCGAAGTCGGTGATGGCTCCCGCCGGGCTCGCGTCGAAGCTCTGCAGCGTCGCCTGCGGGTAGACGCCGACCATGCCGACGCCGTTCTCGGGCGCCGCCGCCAGTGACGCGACGGCCGTACCGTGGTGCTCGTCGGGCCCGTCGACCGTCTGGTCGTCGAGGAAGGTCGTGTTCGGACGTCCGGCGAACTCCGGGTGCGCGGCGTCGACGCCGCTGTCGACGATCGCGATCGGCACGCCCGGCCCCGGGCCCGTCGACTGGTCGGCGCCGATTCTCGAGAGCCACCATTCCTGCGCCTCGAGCGGGTCGCCGGCGATGCGGCCGGTCGCCGCCGCAGCAGGGCTGCAGGCGCAGAGCGCCGCGGCGAGCGCGATGAGCAGGCGGCGGCGCACTGGTTTCGGAGCGTAGCGATACGCTCGCGTTGTGCCCCGCGCCTACGTCGCTCGCGCCTACGTTGCCTTGGGCTCGAATCTCGGCGACCGCGAGCGGACGCTGCTGGACGCCGTCGAGGCGCTGCGCGCTGAGCCGGGCGTCGAGGTCGCCGCCGTCTCCAGCCTGATCGAGACGGAGCCCGTTGGTGTTCTCGACCAGCCGCGCTTCGTCAACGGCGTGGTCGCCCTGGAGACGGCGCTCCCGGCCAGGGCACTGCTCGAGCTCCTGCTCGCCCTCGAGCGGCGCTTCGGGCGCAGCCGCGAGGGCGTGCCGGCCCAGGGGCCGCGGACGCTCGACCTCGACCTGCTGCTCTACGGCGACGAGGAGATCGACGAGCCCGGCCTCGAGGTCCCACACCCGCGGCTGCACGAGCGCGCGTTCGTCCTCGGGCCGCTGGCAGAGCTCGCTCCGGAGCTCGAAATCCCAGGTCTCGGCAAGGTCGAGGCTCTGATCGCAGCGCTACACTGAGCCCCGGAATGTCTCATCTCGACGATCTCGACGACTACGAGGCCGAGCTCGAGCTCCGGCTCAAGAAGGAGTACCAGGCGGTCTTCGGCCTCTTCCGCTACTGCGTGCTCACGCCGGACGCGACGTACCTCTGCAACAAGCTCGAGCGCACCGTCGCGCCGCAGGCGGCGTACCCGTACTTCAACCTGCGGCTCGAGGACGTCTGGGTCTGGGACAAGAACCGCCCGACGCGCATGATCCCGCGCGCGGAGATCTTCGTCATCTCGGGCGACGTGACGATCGAGGAGCTGCGCGGCGAGGGCGACGAGCCGGTGCTCACGGCGGAGGCGCTCGCCGAGCGCCTCGGCGAGCCGCCGACTCCGCGCGACGAAGACTCCTAGTAGATTCGCGCCGCTGATGCTGCTCGCGGTCGACGTTGGGAATACGCAGACCGTCTTCGGTCTCTACGACGGCGACCAGCTCGGCGAGCACTGGCGCATCGCGACGGAAGCGCAGCGCACGGGAGACGAGCTCGGTTCGCTGCTCGGTGACTTCTTCGACTTCGAGGCGCTCGACGGCATCTGCCTCTCGTCGACCGTGCCGCGGCTGATCCGCGAGTACGAGCACGTCGCCGAGCGCTGGGCGCACGCGCCGCTGCTCGTCATCGGTCCGGGCGTGCGCACGGGAATCAAGATCCTCTACGACGACCCGCGCGAGGTCGGTCCCGACCGGATCGTGAACGCGGTTGCGGTGAAGGAGCGCTACGGCGCGCCCGCGATCGTCGTCGACTTCGGGACGTCGACGAACTTCGACGTCGTCTCCGCCGACGGCGACTACGTCGGCGGCGTGCTCGCCCCGGGAGTGGAGGTCTCGATGGATGCGTTGTTCGCGCGCGCGGCGCGACTCGTGAAGGTCGACTACGGCGAGCCGCCGCGGGTGATCGGCAAGACGACCGCGACGGCGCTGCAGTCGGGGCTCGTCTACGGCTTCGCGGGCCAGGTGGACGGAATCGTCGACGCGATCCGCCGCGAGCTCGGCGTCGACGCGACGGCGATCGCGACCGGAGGCCTCGCCGACCTGATCGCGCCGCATGCGCGCACGATCTCCAAGGTCGATCCCTTCCTCACGCTCGACGGCCTGCGGATCGTCTGGGACCGCAACCGCGAGGAGCGTCAGCCGCCGCCGTAGACCGAGATCGGCAGGCGGTCGAGCAGGACGTCGTCGTGGGGATCCGGCAGGTCGCTCTCGAGCCGCTCGACGAGCTCCGCGGCAGCGGGCACCGCGGCGAGCAGGCGGGTCACGACCTCCTCGGTCGAGCGCAGCTCGACGATCTCCTGCCTGAACGGGCGCGGGAAGCGGCCGTGGCCGAGATACCAGCCGTAGAACTTCTTCAGGAAGCCCGACGCGCGCCGCTCGCCGAGCTCACGCACCGTCTCGCGGATGAACACGATCAGCTCCGCGGCGACCTCTTCGCGCGACGGCTGCTCCGCGTCCCCGAACACGATCTCCCGGATCGCCCACGGGTTGCCCTGCGCGCCCCGTCCGACCATCACCGCGGCGGCGCCGGTCGCAGCGAGCACGGCCTGCGCTTTCGCATGCGAGGTGACGTCGCCGGACGCGATCACGGGGACGTCGACGAGCTCCACGAGCTCGGCCGTCAGCGAGTGGTCGGCATGGCCCGTGTACATCTGCCTGGCCGAGCGGGGATGCAGCGTCAGCGTCGCCGCGCCGGCCTCGACGAGTCGCGGCCCCACCTCGAGGCAGGCGCGCGAGCCGTCCTCGACGCCGCGGCGCATCTTGACGCTCACGGGGATCGAGACCGCGGACGCCACCGCCTCGGTGATCCGGTAGGCGAGACCGACGTCCTGGAGCAGGTGGGCCCCGGCGCCGGTCTTCGTCACCTTCCGCACGGGGCAGCCGAAGTTCATGTCCACGAGATCCGCGCCGGCCGACTCGACCAGGCGCGCCGCCTCGGCCATCGCCGCGGGGTCGGAGCCGAAGATCTGGATCGCCAGCGGATGCTCGTCGGAGGCGACCCGCAGGTAGCCGAGCGTGCGCTCGTTCCCGTGCTCGATCCCGGCGCAGGAGACCATCTCCGAGCAGACCAGGCCTGCTCCGTAGCGCCGGCCCTGACGCCGGAACGCCTGGACGCTGACGCCCGCCATCGGCGCCAGCACCAGCCGGGTCGGCACCTCGACCGCGCCGATCCACCAGGATTCCCTGAGATTCAGGCCCATGAGAGAAGAATGGTACCGGCCTCGTGTTGACGGCCCTCGGGGCCGGAGGTACCATCCGGCCCCGCCGGACGGCGACATTCAGCCGCCGGCCGTTTTCGTGCAAGGGAGCAGCGTGAAGGAAGTCATACTCACGCCCGAGGGCTTCGCGAAGCTCACGGACGAGATCCAGTATCTCTCGAACGACCGGCGGCGCGAGGTGGCGGAGCGGATCCGCGTCGCGCGCGAGTTCGGCGACATCGCGGAGAACGCCGAGTACGACACGGCCAAGAACGAGCAGGCCTACCTCGAGGCGCGCATCGCGCTGCTCGAGGAGCGGCTCGCGAACGCGCGCGTCGTCACGAAGAAGGAGATCAAGTCGGGCGAGGTCTCGATCGGGACGAAGGTGCGCCTCCGCGACGTGGGCGCGAACAAGACGGTCGAGTACCACATCGTCGGCTCGGCGGAGGCCGATCCGGCCGAGAACAAGCTCTCGAACGAGTCGCCGGTGGGCAAGGCGATCATGGGGCGCAAGAAGGGCGAGACCGTCGAGGTCGCCGCGCCGCGCGGCAAGCTCAAGTTCAAGATCATGGACATCAAGGCGGCGTAGACGTTCGAGGGGCGATCTGGGGCTGACCGCCCGTAGACTCGCCCGGATGGTTGCGCCGAAGAGGTTTCCCGACCGGGACGAGATCGCGGCAGTCCGCGACGAGGCGGAGCTGCTGGCGGACGGGGCCACCGCCGAGACGAAGCGGCGGCTCGCCGGCCGCGTGATGGCGCGCCGCGACATGGGGAAGCTCGTCTTCCTCGACCTCGTCGACCGCTCCGGGCGGATCCAGCTGCTGTGCCCGGTCGAGCGCACCGGCGAGATCGACGTGCACCTCGGCGACGTCGTCGGAGTCGCGGGGTCGCCGGCGAAGTCGCGGCGCGGCGAGCCCTCTCTGCTGGTGGACGGGCTCGAGCTGCTCTCGCGCATCCGCACACCGCTGCCCGACACGTTCCACGGGCTCACCGACGTCGAGCAGCGCTACCGCCGCCGCCACCTCGACCTGCTGATGAACGAGGAGTCGCGCGGCGTGGCGATCGTGCGTGCACGAACCGTCTCGACGATCCGCCGGATCCTCGACGAGTGGGGATTCGTCGAGGTCGAGACGCCCGTCCTCCAGCCCCGCTACGGGGGAGCGTTCGCGGAGCCGTTCGTCACGCACTACAACACGCTCGACGCCGACTACTACCTGCGGGTCGCGACGGAGCTCTATCTCAAGCGGTTGATCGTCGGCGGCCTCGAGAAGGTCTACGAGCTCGGCAAGGACTTCCGCAACGAGGGCGTCTCGTTCAAGCACAACCCGGAGTTCACGATGCTCGAGTGGTACGAGGCCTACGCGGACTACCGCGACACGATGGAGCGGATCGAGCAGCTCGTCGCACGCACGGCACAGGACGTGCTCGGCACGACGATCGTGACGTTCCGGGGGCACGAGGTCGATTTCGCGCCGCCCTGGCGCCGCGTGAAGTTCGTCGACGCGCTCGAGGAGCAGGGCCTCTGGACGCGTGACGCCGACGAGTTGCGGCAGCGCCTTCAGGAGCGCGACGTCGACGTGTCACAGGACCGGACGTGGGCGAAGCTGATCGATCACGCGCACTCGCACTTCGTCGAGCCGAACCTCGTCCAGGCGACGATCCTCTACGACTACCCGGTCGAGCTGTCGCCGTTCGCACGCGCGACCGACGACGACCCCTCGATCGTCGAGCGCTTCGAGTATTTCGCCGGCGGCATCGAGCTCGGCAACGCGTTCACGGAGATCAACGACGCGCAGGAGCAGGCTGCGCGCTTCTCGTTGCAGGAGACGGAGCGCGCCGCGGGCGACGTCGAGGCCGAAGGCGGAGATCCGGACTACGTCGAGGCGCTGTCGTACGGCATGCCGCCCACCGGCGGCATCGGGCTCGGCATCGACCGCCTCGCGATGCTCTTCACCGGCAAGGAATCGATCCGGGACGTGATCCTGTTCCCGGCGCTTCGCGCCCGGGACTAGCCGCCGACGGTGAGGGCCGCCGACCGCGTGGACGCGACGACGTCGGCGAGGATCTCGTCCAGGCTGCGCGTCGGCTGCCAGCCGATGGCCGACGTGACCTTCTCGATCGCCGGCTGCCGGTGGAGCATGTCCTCGATCCCCTGCCCGTAGACCTCGTTGTACGGCACGTAGACGATGCCGGAGCTCGACGCGGTGAGCGCGATGACGCGCTGGGCAAGCTCTCCGATGGTCACGCGCTCGGTCGACCCGACGTTGAAGATCTGGCCCGCGGTGTCGGCGTCCATCAGCCCGGAGAGCGCGCGGATCGTGTCCTGCACGTGACAGAAGCAGCGCGTCTGCGTGCCGTCGCCGTGGATCTCGAGGCTGTCGCCGGCGAGCGCCGCCGCCACGAAGCGGGGGATGACCATGCCGTACTGCCCGCTCTGACGCGGCCCGACGGTGTTGAAGAGGCGCACGATCACGCAGTCGAGACCGCGTTCCTGGTGGTACGCGAGCGTGAGGAACTCGTCGAGCGCCTTCGACTCCGCATACGCCCAGCGTCGCGCGGTCGTCGGCCCGTATACGCGCTTGCTCTCCTCGCCGAGCGCCTCCGGCTCCCGCCGGTCGCCGTAGACCTCCGAGGTGGATGCGATCAGCACGCGTTTGCCGAACCGGTGGCAGTGATCGAGGACCTCTTCGGTTCCCTGGATGTTCGTGACGAGGGTGTGCACCGGCTCCTCGACGATCAGCCGCACGCCCACCGCGGCCGCAAGATGGAACACGACGTCGCTGCGATGCACGAGCTCGTTCACGACCGACGACTTCAGGACGGAGTCGACGACCAGGTGAAACGCGGGGTGCCGCCGCAGATGCGCGACGTTTCTCTCCGCGCCGGTCGAGAGGTCGTCGAGGACGAAGACCTCCCACCCTTGTGCGAGGAGCAGCTCGGACAGATGCGAGCCGATGAAGCCCGCGCCGCCGGTGACGAGCGCGGTGCGGCTGGGAGTGTCGGTGCTCATGCTGCGCCGATCGTAACGATCGGACGTGAAGAAACGGTCAGCGTGCCGTTACGGGACCCCGGCGGCGCTCGAAGATGTCGAGTAGTCCGAGCCGGCAGCCGATAATGGCGGTGTGCGCTCGATCGTCCCCCGTTTCGCGGGCCCCTGGCTCGCCGTGCTCACGCTCACCGCAGCGGGCGCTGCCGCGACCGTCGGCTACGGGCTGACCGCGCCGAAGCGGTATCGCGCGACCGCGCAGCTGCTCGTCTCGCCCGTGTCGGTCGACGACCCGACGTTCACCGGCCTCGACGTCCTGCGCGACTCGGGTGGCAAGCGGACGGCGGCTGCGAGCGCGGCTGCACTGCTTCGCTCGCCGCAGGTCGCGGACGTCGTGCGCGCCGACCTCGGCCTCGCGCGCTCGCGCGACTCCCTGCTCCACGCGCTCGACGCGCACGTCGTCGACTCGAGCGACGTCGTCGGCGTCACCGTCGAGGACACCTCGGCTGCCGGAGCGGCGCAGCTTGCGAACGCCTTCGCGGACGGGCTCGTCAAGCAGCGGACGGCGAGCTTCCAGAGCCAGCTGGCCGCGACGATTCGCCGAGAGGAGCAGCTCCTGAACGCCGTACCGCCGGCCGGGCGCGCGACGGGGGCGGGCGCCGAGCTCGAGCAGCGCCTTGCGGTCCTCCAGGGCTTCCAGGGCCAGCCCGACCCGACGATCCGCCACGCCGGCCAGGCGTCCGCTCCCGCCTCCGCTTCCTGGCCGAAGCTGCCGAGGCTCGCGGCCGCCGGTGCCGGGGCAGGGCTCGCCGCCGGTCTCCTCGTCGCGCTGCTGCTCGTCCGCCGCCGGGCGGGCGCCGGGGCGGCCGCGCCGTATGATCGCGGCGTGTCCGACCGGCTCGTCGAACGGCTCGAGGAGCGCGTGGCCGAGCGGATCGCGGCGCTCGAGGCCGAGCGCGAGCGGCTCTCGGCCCGTGAGGCGGGGCTCGCCACGCGGGAGCGCGAGGTCTCCGCGAAGCTCGACGAGCTGCGGGCGGCGACCGGTTCCGTCCAGGAGCCGGAAACCGGTCAGCCCGCGCCGCCGGACCAGGCGACGGTCGAGGCGTTCGACGCGCGGGTCGCGGACCTGACCCGGCGGGAGCTCGGCCTCGCCCGTCACGCCGCGGAGGTCGCGAAGCGGGAGCTGGAGGCGACGGCGCGGCTGGAAGAGCTCGCCGCGCGGGCCGCCGAGCTCGTGACCCGCGTGGAGGAGGCCGAGCGCGCGGCCACGCCGGAGCCCGAGCCGGAGCCTGCGCCGGAGCCGGAGCCCGCGCCGCCTGTCGTCGTTCAGGCTCTTCCCGCCGCACCGGCGGCCTCCGCTCCGGCGGAGGCCTTCGGCGACGAGGCGGCGACCGGGGCCTGGAACCTGATGGTGCTCGAGCGGCTCGTCAACGACCGGGGCGACGAGTTCCCCGACCGCCGCGACGAATGGGCCTCCTACCTCTATTTCCTGCGCGAGTACGCCGAGCCCGACGGCACCGTCCCCTCGAGCTTCGACCTGCTCATCCAGGACACGTTCGCCGAGCTCGTGCTCTGACCCCCGGCGGCGCTCGATTCGGAGGCTCCGCTGCCGATGACGCCCCTCAAGCAACCGTGCCGCGCCCTTGTCGCACCCGGGGCTCCGCTACGATTGCCCTACCTTCGACCGGTTCGCGATCATCCCGATCGCGTTGCGGTGTCTGTCAGGAAGGGGGTCGAGGGACTTGTTCGAACGCTTCACTGAACGGGCTCGCCAGGTAGTCGTCCTCGCACAGGACGAAGCCCGGGCGCTCAAGCACAACTACATCGGCACGGAGCACATCCTGCTCGGCCTGCTCCGGGAGGAGGAGGGCCTCGCGGCCCGCGTCCTCGAGTCGCTCGACATCACGGTCGAGGAGGTGCGCGCGCAGGTCGCCCGCATCGTCGGCCAGGGCGACGAGGTCACGACCGGACAGATCCCGTTCACACCGCGCGCCAAGAAGGTGCTGGAGCTTGCGCTGCGCGAAGCGCTGTCCCTCGGACACAACTACATCGGCACCGAGCACATCCTGCTCGGCCTCGTGCGCGAGAACGAGGGCGTCGCGGCGCGCATCCTGCTCGACTTCGACGCCGACGCCGAGAAGATCCGCAACGAGATCATCCGCATGCTGTCGGGCCCCGGCCGGCGCCAGGGTGGCGCGACGGGCGGTCCCCCCGGCGAGAAGTCGAAGAGCTCGAAGCTCCTCGACCAGTTCGGCCGCAACCTGACGAAGCAATCGACCGAGGGCAAGCTCGACCCGGTCGTCGGCCGCGCCACGGAGATCGAGCGGCTGATGCAGATCCTCTCCCGGCGCACGAAGAACAACCCCGTGCTGATCGGCGAGCCGGGCGTCGGCAAGACCGCCGTCGTCGAAGGCCTCGCCGCGCGCATCGCGACGAACCAGGTGCCGGAGCTCCTGAAGAACAAGCAGATCTACACGCTCGACCTCGCTGCGCTCGTCGCGGGCTCGAAGTACCGCGGCGAGTTCGAGGAGCGCCTCAAGAAGGTCATGAAAGAGATCATGCAGCGCGGCGACATCATTCTCTTCATCGACGAGCTCCATAACCTCGTCGGCGCGGGTGCGGCCGAGGGCGCGATCGACGCGGCCTCGATCCTCAAGCCGGCGCTCGCACGCGGTGAGCTCCAGACGATCGGTGCGACGACGCTCGACGAGTACCGCAAGTACCTCGAGCGCGACGCCGCACTCGAGCGGCGCTTCCAGCAGGTGCGCGTCGAGGAGCCGTCGGTCGACGAGACCGTGCAGATCCTGCGCGGCCTGCGCGACCGGTACGAGGCGCACCATCGCGTCAAGATCACCGACGAGGCGCTGCACGCCGCAGCCGAGCTCGCCGATCGCTACATCCAGGACCGGCACCTGCCCGACAAGGCGATCGACCTCATCGATGAGGCCGCCTCGCGCATCCGCATTCGCTCGATGGACGCGCCGCCGCGCTATCGAGAACTGGAAGAGGAGATCGAGCACGTCCGCAAGGACAAGGAGGACTCGATCGAGGCGCAGGAGTTCGAGAAGGCGGCGTCGCTCCGCGACAAGGAGCGCAAGCTCACGCAGAAGAAGCGGGAGCTCGAGGAGCAGTGGCGCAACTCGGAGAACGTCGAGGAGCAGCCCGAGGTCGGCGAGGAAGAGATCGCGGACATCGTGTCCATGTGGACCGGCATCCCCGTCTTCAAGCTCACCGAGGCCGAGTCGCAGCGGCTGATCCGCATGGAGGACGAGCTGCACAAGCGCGTCATCGGCCAGGAGGAGGCGATCATCGCCGTCTCGAAGTCGATCCGCCGCGCGCGGGCCGGCATCAAGGACCCGAAGCGGCCGAGCGGGTCGTTCATCTTCCTCGGCCCGTCCGGCGTCGGCAAGACGGAGCTCGCGCGCACGCTCGCCGAGTTCCTCTTCGGCGACGAGGACGCGATGCTGCAGGTCGACATGTCGGAGTACATGGAGAAGCACTCCGTGTCGCGGCTCGTCGGCTCGCCCCCGGGCTACATCGGGTACGACGAGGGCGGCCAGCTCACCGAGGCCGTGCGGCGGAAGCCGTACTCCGTGCTCCTGCTCGACGAGATCGAGAAGGCGCATCCGGACGTGTTCAACATCCTGCTCCAGATCCTGGAGGAGGGGAAGCTGACCGACGCCCAGGGGCGCAGGGTCGACTTCCGGAACACGATCGTGATCATGACCTCGAACATCGGGGCCTCGCAGATCTCGAAGAACCAGGGCTTCGGCTTCTCGGTGGGCGACGAGAACGGCCTGTCGTACGACGAGATGAAGGGCCGCGTCATGGGCGAGTTGAAGAAGGTGTTTCGCCCCGAGCTCCTGAACCGCATCGACGAGATCATCGTCTTCCACAAGCTCGAGAAGAGCGAGATCATGTCGATCGTCGACATGATGCTGAAGCGCCTGCGCGAGCAGATGGCGAACCACGGGGTCGCGATCGAGTTGACCGAGGACGCGAAGGAGCTGCTCGTCGACAAGGGCTACGACCCGGCGATGGGAGCCCGGCCGCTGCGCCGCGCGATCCAGCGCTACATCGAGGACCCGCTCGCCGACTACGTGCTCGGGCGCCGGCTCGAGTCGGGCTCGACCATCCTCGTCGCGCGCAAGGCGAACGAGGACGGGGAGCCGAGCGAAGAGGTCGACATCACCGTCATTCCCGGCGAGGTGACGCCGGAGCAGGTGACCGTCCCGCCGACGGAGCCCGCCGCTCCCGCCGACGAGGGCGAGCTCGACACCGAGGGCTGACAGGGCGTGTTCCTCGAGGAGCGGCGACCTGGTGAAGCAGCGCGCTGAACCACCCGAAAGGGGAGGAATCAAGCGAAGCGCCGGGTGCAAGATCCTCCACAGACGGCACATCCCCACGGCCCGCCTCCTGCGGCGGAGGGCCGGTGCAATCCCCCCTCAACGTTGAAGCGGCCTCCTTGCGGCGGGGCCGCTTTTTCGTTGCCGGGAAGTCCTGTGCAAGCCGTCACCATCGGCATCCGGCGGCGTCCGTACGCTGACCGTCCGATGGCAAAGCCGGCCGTTCAGTTCTCCTGCACCGAGTGCGGCACCGCCTCCGGGCGCTGGTTCGGGCGCTGCCCCGGCTGCTCCGCCTTCGGCACGCTCGTCGAGGAGGTCGCCGGCCGGCCGGCCGAGCCGAAGGCCTCGCCCAGGCCCTTGCTCCGCCTCGTCGACGTCGAGGTCGAGGACGCCAGGCGGATCCCGACCGGCGTCCCCGAGCTCGACCGCGTGCTCGGCGGCGGCCTCGTCCCCGCGTCGCTCGTGCTCGTCGGCGGTGAGCCCGGCGTCGGCAAGTCCACCCTGTTGCTGACGGCGCTCCAGGCGATGAGCGCGACGCACCGCACGCTGCTGATCACGGGCGAGGAGTCGGTCGCGCAGGTGAAGCTCCGCGCCGAGCGCCTCGGCGGCGCGGCGAACGTCGAGATCCTCGCCGAGACCGAGCTCGACGCCGTCTGCGCGACGCTCGAGGCGGAACGGCCCGACGTGTGCGTGATCGACTCGATCCAGACGCTCTACTCGGCCGATCTCGGCTCGGCGCCGGGATCTGTTGCCCAGGTGCGGGAGGCAGCGGGGCGCCTCCTCCGCGTCTCGAAGGAGTCGGGCGTCGCGACGATCCTCGTCGGCCACGTCACGAAGGACGGCACGGTCGCGGGCCCGCGCGTGCTCGAGCACCTCGTCGACTGCGTGCTCCAGTTCGAGGGCGACCGCTACCGCGCGCACCGCGTGCTGCGCGCGGCGAAGAACCGCTTCGGCTCGACGAACGAGCTCGGCATCTTCGAGATGACCGGCGCAGGGCTCGTCGGCGTGCCCGACCCGTCGGAGGTGTTCGGACGCACGGTCGACGGGGAGCCCGGCGCCGCGGTCGCGTGCGCCCTCGAGGGGACGCGCCCGATCCTGCTCGAGATTCAGGCTCTCGTCGCGCCGTCCGACCTCGCGATGCCGCGCCGCGTCGCGACGGGTGTCGACCCGAAGCGGCTGGCGATGATCGTGGCCGTGCTCGCGCGACACGCCGGTATCGGTCTCGGCCGGGCCGACGTCTTCGTCAACGTCGCCGGTGGGGTGCGCATCGACGAGCCGGGCGCCGACCTCGCCGTCGCGCTCGCGATCGCGTCCGCCGCCCGCCGGGCGCCCGTGCGCGCCGGGATCGCCGCCTTCGGCGAGATCGGCCTCACCGGACGGCTTCGCCCGGCCACCCAGGCCGACCGGCGGCTCGAGGAGTGCGCCAAGCTCGGTCTCACCGCGGTCGTCGCGCCGGCAGGGACGCCGGAGCGTGGCACACTTCGGGTGGCGCGCGCCGAGACCATCCGTCAGGCGATCCACGCGGGGCTCGATCCCGAGCGATCCGCCGAAGAAGAGACCGAACACCCGTTCCGGGTCTAGGGTTTCTAACCCCGAAAAGGGGCAGAAAAGTGGCGGTTTCAGGCGGTTTTTGCTAGGATGGCTCCTCTCGGGCCGGTGCAGGAGGTGCGCCGGCTCTTTTGGCGGGAAAGCCTCGATACGAAGGGGAGGGTCGGCTTGTACAAGGTCGGCGACAAGGTGGTGTATCCGCACCACGGTGCCGGGACGGTCGTCAAGAAGGAGTCGCGCGAGGTTCTCGGGACGAAGCGCGAATACCTGACGATCAAGATCCTTCACAACGACATGACCGTGCAGGTCCCGAGCGAGAACGCCGACCAGGTCGGCCTTCGCAGGGTGATCGGCGAGAAGGAAGTCGGCGTGGTGCTGAAGGCGCTGACCGGCGGCTCGACCGAGATGCCGAAGAACTGGAACCGTCGCTTCAAGCACAACCGCGACAAGATGAAGACGGGCGACATCCTCGAGCTCTCCGAGGTCGTCAAGAACCTCTCTTTGCGCGATCACGAGAAGGGCCTGTCCACCGGCGAGAAGCAGATGTTCGTGAAGGCGAAGAAGATCCTCGCCTCCGAGCTGATGTACGCCAAGGGGATGGACGAGGAAGAGTGCGCCGAGTGGCTCGACGGGGTGCTCGCCGGTGTCGGGGGCAACGGCAAGAAGCGGCCCGCGGCCAAGAAGAAGGCCGTCGCGGCGACCGCGTAGCGCGGGGTCATGTCTGTCTGGGCGATCCTCGTGGCGGCGGGCCGCGGGGAGCGGCTCGGTCTCGACCAACCGAAGGCATTCGCGAGGCTCGGCGAGGACACGCTCCTCGCCGAGCCTCTGCGCCGCCTGGAGGAGTCCGACTGGGTCGACGCGATCGTGCTGGTGGCGCCGCCCGGCTGGGAGGAGCCGGCGATCCTGCTCGCCGAGGAGCTCGGCTGCGGCAAGGTGAGCGCCTGCGTGCCGGGCGGCGAGACGCGCGCCGACTCGGTGCGCGCGGGCATCGCGGAGGTGCCTGCCGACGCCGCGGTGGTGCTCGTCCACGACGCGGCCAGGCCGCTGCTCACGGATGCGGTGATCGAGCGGGTGCTCGCGCCGCTCTCGGAGGGTTGGGACGGCGCGGTGCCGGGGCTACCGGTCGCCGACACGCTGAAGCGCGTCGGGGCCGACGGCGCGATCGTCGAGACGGTCTCGCGCGACGGGCTCTACGCGGTGCAGACGCCGCAGGCCTTCCCGGCCGAGGTGCTGCGGGCGGCCGTCGCGGCGGGCGGGGACGCCACCGATTGCGCCGCGCTCGTCGAAGCGAGGGGCGGCCGCGTGAAGGTCGTGCCCGGCGATCCGCAGCTGCTGAAGGTGACGACGGCCGACGACCTGGCGAAGATCGCAGCGTGGCTCTCATGAGCGACTATCGCGTGGGCACCGGGTTCGACGCGCACGCCTTCGAGGAGGGCGTGCCGCTCGTGCTCGGCGGCGTGCGCATCGACCATCCGCGGGGGATGGCGGGGCACAGCGACGGCGACGTGCTCGCGCACGCGCTCACCGACGCGCTGCTCGGCGCGGCGGGCATGGAGGACATCGGCGCGCTCTTCCCGTCGGGCGACCCCGCGCTCGAGGGCGCCGACTCGGTCGAGCTGCTGCGCGAGGCGTGGCGGCGCGTGCGCGAGGCCGGCTGGGAGCTCGCGAACGCGGACGTCGTGCTCATCGGACAAGAGCCGCGGCTCGCCCCGCACCGCGACGCGATGCGCGCGCGGCTTGCGGACGCGCTGGGCGTCGAGCCCGAGCGTGTCGCGGTTCGCGCGACGACGACGGACGGGCTCGGCTTCACCGGCCGCCGCGAGGGTCTCGCCGCGCAGGCCGTCGCGCTCCTGCGCCGATGAAGCTCCGCATCCTCACGCACGCGGAGAAGGACCTCAGCGGGACGATGCCGAACGTCGGGCCCGCGTTCATGGAGCACGACCCGATCGTCTCGACGTTCTGGCCGCGGCTGTACGAGGTGTACGCCGACTTCCAGCTGTGGGTGCTCGACGGCAAGGAGACGGTCGCGAGCGCGTGCACGCTGCCGGTGACGTGGGACGGCCTGGCCGAGCCGCGCGGCCTCGACTGGGCGATGACGAACGGCGCGGCCGGCGACCCGACGACGCTCTGCACCGTGGTCGTGAACGTCGTCCCGTCGCATCGGAACACCGGCCTTGCCGGCGTGCTGCTGCGGCGGATGAGCAGCCTCGCCGCCGCGCACGGGCTCGACTCGCTGATCGCGCCGGTGCGGCCGACGTGGAAGGAGCACTACCCGCTGACGCCGATCGAGCGCTACCTGCGCTGGCGGCGCGAGGACGGGCTGCCGTACGACCCGTGGCTGCGAACGCACGAGCGGGTCGGCGGGGAGATCGTCGACCCTGCGCCGCGCTCGATGACGATCACCGGCTCGCGCGAGGAGTGGGAGGAGTGGACGGGCCTGCAGTTCCCGGAAGACGGCGACTACGTCGTCCCGCGTGCGCTCGTGCCGGTGCGCTTCGAGAACGGGCAGGGCACGTATGTCGAGCCCAACGTCTGGATGAGGCACCCGCTCTACGAGGACTAGCGGCGGCGCTGGGAGTCGCGCTTCGCCTTGTCGAGCTTGCGGCGCATCTGCCGGTTCGTCGCCTCGGGCGCCATCACGCCCTGCTCCTCCTGCACCTGGATGAGCGCGCGGCGCTCCTGCACCGTGAGCTGCGACATCGCCGCCTGGGCGCGGTTCGGGTCGCGCAGCGCGCCGGAGCGCTGCATCTTCTTCATGGCGCTCGCGAGATCCGGGTTCGAGCGCTCGAGCGCCGCGTTCGACGCCTTCTGGAGCCAGCGCCGGAAGATCGGCACCTTCGAGATGAGCGTGATCACCGGGCGGAGGTAGCGGCCGCCCTGGATCCGTCCGAGCAGCGCGACGACGCCCAGCAGGGCGACGAGGCCGAGCAGGATCCAGACCGGGATCAGCAGGGTGAAGAGGTCCGCGAGCACGAGGCGGATCGTACCGGGCTAGGCGGGAAGGGAGACGGTTTCCCCGTCGAGCGTGACGAGGCCGTCCCGGGCGAGCGAGGCGACGGCGCCGGCGTCGAGCTCGGCGGCCGGTCGCGCCTGGGCGGCGACGAGGCGGAGGGTCGCGGCGCGCAACTGGCGGAACGAGCCCTCGAAGGCGCCCTGTCTGCGCTCGGGCTCGAAGCGCCGGCCGCGGGAGGGGCAGCGCTCCGCGAGCGGGCAGGCGCCGCAGCGCGGGATGCGGGCGAGGCAGACCGTCGCGCCGAGATCCATCAGGGCCTGGGCGGAGGCCGCGGTGAAGGCGTGGCCGGTGCGCTCGGAGACGCGCCGAACGTTGACGTCGACGGGCAGGACGTCGCTGCCGTGCGCGAAGCAGGCGACGGCGTCGGCGGTGTACCTGCCGACGCCGGGCAGCTCCGTGAGGTCGTCGGGCCAGCCGTGCGCCGCGATCTGCGCCGCGGCGCGGTGCAGGGTGAGCGCGCGCCGGTTGTAGCCGAGCCCCTGCCACGCGCGGATCGCGTCGGCGGGCGAGGCGGCGGCGAGCGCCTCGACCGTCGGCCAGCGCTCGAGCCAGGCCCGCCAGCGCGGCACGACGCGGTCGACCTGCGTCTGCTGCGCCATCACCTCGCTGACGAGGATCGCGTACGGGTCACTTGTCTCTCTCCAGGGGAGAGGGCGTCCGTTTGCCTCAAACCAGTCCAGAAGGAGGTCGTCCACCCGGTCGAGCCTAGAGGACGGGGCGACGGGTGGACCGGGACGGATGTCGGCTCGCGTGCTTCGATGGTCGAGATGAGCGCTCCCGTCGTGTCGCCGCCGCGCAAGCGGATCGGCTTTCTTTCCTTCGGCCATTGGCAGCAGGCGGAGTGGTCGCTGACGCCCACGGCCCGGGATGCTCTCGTTCAGACGGTCGAGCTTGCGGTTGCCGCGGAGGAGCTCGGCGTCGACGGGGCGTACGTGCGCGTGCATCACTTCGCGCGGCAGCTCTCGGCGCCTCTCCCGCTGCTCTCGGCGATCGGCGTGAGGACGAGCCGCATCGAGATCGGCACCGGCGTCATCGACCTGCGCTACGAGAACCCGCTGTACATGGCGGAGGAAGCGGCCGTCGCCGATCTTCTCAGCGGCGGCCGGCTGCAACTCGGCGTCAGCCGCGGCTCCCCTGAGCCCGCGTACCGCGGCGCCGACGCGTTCGGATACGCACCGCCTGAAGGCGTGAGCGACGCCGATTACGCGCGTGCGAAGGTCGACCTCTTCCGCGCAGCGATCGCCGGGGCCGGTGTCGCGCATGCCGATGCCGGCGGGCAGCCGTCGCCGGGCATGCTTCCGATCCAGCCGCAGTCGCCCGGTCTTTCCGAACGCATCTGGTGGGGCTCCGGGACGCGGGAGACGGCAGTGTGGGCCGGCGAGCAGGGCATGAACCTGATGAGCTCGACGCTTCTCCTCGAGGACACCTCCGTTCCGTTCGACGAGTTGCAGGCCGAGCAGATCGCCGTGTTCCGCGAGGCGTGGGCCGCCGCGGGCCATGCACGGGCTCCGCGCGTCTCCGTGAGCCGGAGCGTCCTGCCGGTCACCTCCGACCTCGACCGCCGCCTGTTCGGGCGCGACGCCGGGGAGGATCAGGTCGGCTGGCTCGACGGCGCGCTCGCGCGCTTCGGGCGCAGCTACACGGGAGAGCCCGACGTCCTCGCGACCGAGCTCGCCCAGGACGCGGCTGTCGCCGCGGCCGACACGATCTTGCTCACCGTCCCGAATCAGCTCGGCGTCGAATACAACGCCCGCATGCTGGAAACGATCGCTCGCCACATCGCCCCCGCGATCGGCTGGTCACCCGCAGCGTCCAGTTCGTAACGCCGTCGAGGCGCGAGAGATCGAGAAACGGCAGGGTAGAGGACCGGTGATACGAAGAGGTGTGACCACGCCCGACGACCATGGCGTCAGCATCGTCGAGCTCTCGGCAGCCGACGTCGAGGCGGCGGTCGACGAGCTCGCGCAGCTGCTGCTGGACGCCCACGAGTCGGGCATGGCCCTCGGCCTCGCGGGGCCGCTCGACCGGGACCGCGCCGCGGCGGAGTGGCTCGCCACGGCGGCGCTGCTCGATCCGCGCAATCGCGTCATGCTCGGCGCACGGGCCGGCGGCTCCCTCGTGGGCACGGTCCAGGTCGTCCGCTCGTCGGCGGGCAACGGAGCGCACCGCGCGGAGATCGTGCGCCTGGCCGTACGCGGGGACGTGCGGGGCCGCGGCACCGGCCGGGCGCTGCTCGAGGCGGCCACAGAGCGGGCCCGGGAGCTGGGCATCTCCCTGCTCTGGCTCACGACCCACGCCGACACGGACTCCGACCGCATCTACGAGCGACTCGGCTGGACGCGCATGGGGACGATGCCCGGGTACGCGGCACGTCCCGACGGGACAGTCGTCGCCAACGTCTTCTACTACCTCGAGCTGGGCCCGGCCGCGACAGGCTGACCGCGCCAGTATCGTCGGCGGCATGTGGGCCACCGAGAGCGACGGCCGCCCCGCCGACCCGGCGGCCGGCGAGATCAGCGTCACGCTCTCGCAGGCCGGGCCGCGCTACGTCTCCGCCGACTCGGAGTTCGCCGTGTGGACGGCGACGCTCGGCGAGGAGCGCGACGGGGAGCCCGTCACGCTCGTCGGCCCGCTCGGGCACGTGAACCCGGGCGACCAGCTCGTCTGCACCGGATCGTTCTCGGAGCACGCGCGCCACGGGTGGCGGTTCGCGGTCACCACCTTCCGCTCGGCGCTGCCGCAGTCGCCCGAGGGTATCGCGCTCTGGCTGATGACGCGCGTGCCCGGCATCGGCCGCACGTTCGCGCGCGCGATCGTCGACCACTTCGGCGCCGAGCACGTCTTCGCCGAGCTCGACCGCGACCCGGAGCGGCTGCGCGAGGTGCGCACGAAAGCCGGGCGCGCGATCTCGCGCAAGAGCGTCGAGCGGGCGATCGTCGCCTGGCGCGAGGTCGCGACGATCCGCGAGGTCGAGACGTTCCTGTTCACGCACGGCATCAGCGCGGGCCTGGCGGCGCGGCTCGTGCGCCAGTACGGCGAGAACGTCGTCGCGCTGCTGATGCAGGACCCCTACCGGCTCACGGAGCTGCCGCGCATCGGCTTCAAGATCGCCGACCGGATCGCGCGCTCGGTCGGCGTCGAGCTCGACGATCCGCAGCGCCTGCGTGCGGGCCTGCTCTTCGTGCTCGAGCAGGCGGAGTCGGACGGGCACACGTTCCTCCCCCTCGACGAGCTCTGGCAGGGCGCAGCGAAGCTGCTCGAGGTCGGCGAGCTCGAGCAGCTCGAGTCCGCCGTGCGCGCGCTCGTGCTCGCCGCCGAGGTGGTCGTGGACGGCGGGCACGCGTACGTCAGCGAGCTGCACGAGATGGAGTGCCGGCTCTCGCTCGCGCTCGGCGCGCGCGCACGTGCGCGACCCGTCGAGCTGTTCGCCGCGCCGAACCGTCCGGACGTGCAGGTGTCCGACGAGCAGTGGGCGGTCGTCGAGCTCGTGCGCACGCGGCCGCTCGTGCTGCTCACCGGCCTCCCGGGGGCGGGCAAGACGCACACGCAGCGCGTGCTCGTCGACACCGCGCGCCGCGCGCGCAAGCGCGTGCTGCTCTGCGCTCCGACCGGCAAGGCCGCACGGCGGATGCGCGACCTCACCGGCCATGACGCGATGACGATCCACCGCGCCCTCGGATACTCGCCTGCGGAGGGGGGCTTCCAGCGCGACGAGAGCTCGCCGCTCTCCGACGACTACGACCTCGTGATCGTCGACGAGGCGTCGATGCTCTCGCTCGAGCTCGCCGACGCGCTCTTCCGCGCCGCCGGCGACTGCCACGTCCTGCTCGTCGGCGACACCGACCAGCTGCCGCCGATCGGGGCGGGCAACGTGCTCGCCGACCTCGTCGAGTGCGGGGTCGTCCCGCGCGTCCACCTGACGGCGATCTACCGGCAGGCGGCGCGCTCGCTGATCATCCAGAGCGCACGCCGCATCAACGCCGGCGAACAGCCGTTCCTCTCCTTCGAGGAGGCGCGCGCCACGCTCGGGCCCGACGCGGAGTTCGACGAGGACTTCTTCTTCGTCGCACGCAGCGGGCCGGAGTCGATGCGCGAGGCGGTGGTGGAGCTCGTCTGCGAGCGGATCCCGGCGCGGTTCGGGCTCGACCCGCGCACCGACGTGATGACGCTCGTGCCGATGCGCCGGGGCCCCGTGGGGCTCGGGGCGCTGAACGCGGAGCTCGAGCGGCGGCTCAATCCCGGGGACCGCCCTGTCGTGCTCGCGCGCTCCGGCCTGCGCCTCGGGTCGCGCATCGTGCAGACGAAGAACGACTACACGCCCGGCCGCGAGGTGATGAACGGCGAGGTCGCCTTCATCCTCGACTGGGACGACGAGGAGGGCGAGGCGCGGCTCTCGCTCGACGACGGCGAGCGCGAGATCGTCGTGCCCGCGGCCGCGCTCGAGACGTACGACCTCGCCTGGGCGCTCACCGTGCACCGGTCGCAGGGCTCCCAGTTCCCGGCGGTCGTCGCCCCCTGGTCGACGGCGTACACGATCATGCTCTCGCGCGCGCTCCTCTACACGGCCGTCACGCGGGCGCAGCGCCTCTGCGTGCTCGTCGGCGAGCGCAAGGCGGTCGCGATCGCCCTCGCGCGGAGCGAGAGGCGGCGGCGGCACTCGGCACTGGCCGAGCGGATCGTCGACGCGGCGGGTTGACGGAGGGCAACGTCCGGTGCCTTCCGTACCGTGCGGACATGGCCAAGCCGCTCGAGGAATGGTCGATCGACGAGCTCCGGATGGAGGCCGTCCGCGTTGCCGACGAGCTCGCCCGGCGCGCCGCCACCTCGGCGCCCGGCACCGCCAAGAAGCACCGCGTCGACATCGTCCGCGCCTGTGAGAACTGGGTGCGCGGCGTCGCCTGGGACGAGACCTTCACGCCCGAGATGGTCGAGGACGAGCTCTCGCTCCACGAGCGCAAGGCGGGGCAGGAGCTCGCGCCGCTCGAGCGCGAGCGGCTCACCCAGCTCTGGTTCGCGCTGCGCACCGAGCGCTATCGCGACGCGGCCTGACGGAGGCGCGAGCTTACACTCGCCCTGTGGTGAGAGTCCGCTTCGCGCCGAGCCCCACCGGGTCGCTGCATCTCGGAGGGGCGCTCAGCGCGGTCGCGAACCGGCGGTTCGCCGACGAGCACGGCGGCCGGCTCCTGCTGCGGATCGACGACACCGACGCCGCCCGCAACGTAGAGGGCGGGGCCGAGGCGATCGAGGCCGACCTCCGCTGGCTCGGCGTCGGCTGGGACGAAGGGCCGGTGCGCCAGAGCGAGCGGTACGTCCGCCACCGCGAGGCGGCCCACACGATCGGCGAGCCCGACGCGGAAGGCGCTCTGCGCTTCGGGCAGACGACGCTGCTGCGGGCCGACGGCACGCCGACCTACCAGCTCGCGAGCGCCGTCGACGACCACGACTTCGAGATCTCGCACGTCATCCGCGGCTCCGACCACCGCGCGAACGCGGAGCTCCAGGCGGAGCTGATCCGCGCGCTCGGCGGCGAGCCGCCCGAGTACGTCCACCACGGCCTCCTGCTCGGCGAGGACGGTCACAAGCTGTCGAAGCGCCACGGCGCGTCGTCGCTCGCCGACCTCCGTGACGCGGGGATCCCCGCCGAAGCCGTGCGCGCGTATCTGGAGGAGCTCGGCCTGCCGCGCCACGACGTCCATCTCGACCTGTCGCGGCTGCGGCGGCTCTCGATCGAGACGCTCGCCGCCCTGTCGGACGAGGATCTCGCGGCGCGTGCCGGCGCTCCCGTCTCCGTCGCGCCGGTGCTGCGCGGCGCGCGCGACCTCGCCGAGGCGCGCGAGTACGCGGCGCAGGTGCTCGAGACGCCCGACGTGGCCGTCGACTCGCCCGAGACGCTCGCCCGCTTACGGGAGCTCGTCGAGGAGGGGCTCGACGCGCGCTCGGTCGTCCGGGAGCTGAAGGCGGTCGGCGCCGACCTGAAGGCGGTGCGCCTCGCGCTGACCGGGCGCGAACGCGGCCCGGAGCTCTGGGCCGTGATCGCCGCCCTGCCGCGAGACGAGCTGCTGCGCCGCGCTCTACACGCTCTAGGCTAGGAGTCATGCGTCTCTACAGCACGTTGCAGCGCGGCCTCGTCGAGCTGCCGCCGCCGGAGGCCGGTCCGGTGCGCATGTACTTTTGCGGTCCGACCGTCTACCAGCGCGCGCACATCGGCAACGCGCGGCCGTTCGTGCTCGGCATGTGGCTGCGGAGCTGGCTGCGACACCGCGGCTACGACGCGACGCTCGTCCACAACATCACCGACGTGAACGACAAGATCTACGACGCCGCGCCGGGCGCGAGCGCGGAGCTCGCCGCACGCGCGACCGGGTGGTACCTCGAGGACACGGGCGATCTCGGCCTCGGCATGCCGGACGGGCTGCCGAAGGCGACGGAGAGCATCCCAGGCATCGTCGCGTTCATCGAAGAGCTCGTCGCAGCCGGGGCCGCGTACGCGGCGGGCGGCGACGTCTACTTCCGCGTCGCGCGCGACCCCGAGTACGGGCGGCTCTCCGGGCAGCGCCCCGACCAGATGGAGCAGGGGGAGGAGCCGAGTCCGCTGAAGGAGGATCCGCGCGACTTCGCGCTCTGGAAGGCGAACAAGCCGGGCGAGGACACGTCGTGGGAGTCGCCGTGGGGCCGCGGCCGCCCGGGCTGGCACATCGAGTGCTCCGCGATGGCCGAGGCCGCGTTCGGGCCGGTCTTCGAGATCCACGGCGGCGGCCTCGATCTCGTCTTCCCGCACCACGAGAACGAGCTCGCGCAGTCGCGCGCGCTCGGACACGACTTCGCGCGCATCTGGACGCACAACGGCATGCTCGAGTTCGGCGGCGAGAAGATGTCGAAGTCGCTTCGCAACGACGTCTCGCTCCGCAACGTGCTCGACACGTGGGGCCGGGAGGTCGTGCTCCTCTTCTTCATGACCGCGCACTGGCGCAAGCCGGTCGACTTCACCGACGAGACGCTGCAACAGGCGAAGGCGCAGGTCGGAAGCTTTCGGGACGCCCTCGACGGCGTTCCGCTCGGTCAGGAGCCCTTGGAGTGGGAACGGTTAGTCGAGGTCCTGGATGACGACTTCAACACGCCACGCGCGCTCGCGCTCTTCCATGAGTGGCGGAACAAGGGACTGGGCGGCGACCTCCGGAAGGGGCTCAATCTGTTCGGCTTGGGCTCGCTCGCCGAGCACGATGAAGCGCCCCCGATGATCGTCGGGCTCGCCGAACAGAGACAGCGCGCGCGGGCTGAGGGCAACTGGGAGGAGTCCGACCGCCTGCGCTCGGAGATTGCCAAGCACGGCTGGATGGTCCGAGACACTCCGGACGGCTACCAGCTCCTCCACCCATGACGCGCGAGCAGGTCTACGGCCGCCGTGCGGTGCGCGAGGCGCTCCGCGGCCCGCGCGAGGTGCTCGAGCTCTGGGCGACCGAGCGCGCGGTGAAGGCCGAGCCCTGGCTGCGCGAGACGAAGCAGCCGCGCGTGCAGGTGAAGCTCGACAAGGACGTCGGCGAGGAAGCCGGCACCCGCGACCACCAGGGCGTGCTCGCCTGGTGCGAGCCGTTCGCGTACGCCGACGCGTACGAGCTCGCGGCGGCCGAGCGCCCGCTGCTCGCCTGCCTCGACCAGGTGAGCGATCCGCGCAACTTCGGCGCCGTCATCCGCAGCGCCGAGGGGGCGGGCGCGACCGGCGTCGTCGTCCCGGCGCACGGCTCGGCGCTCGTGACGCCGTCCGTCTGCCGCTCGTCGGCCGGCGCGGTCGAGCACCTGCCGGTCGCCGTGGTCACGAACCTCGCGCGCTACCTCGAGGAGATCAAGGGGGCGGACCTCTGGGTCGTCGCCGCGGACGCCGAGAACGCGACGCCGATGTGGCAGGCCGATCTCTCGGGCGGGCTCGCCTTCGTCTTCGGCGCGGAGGGGAAGGGCCTGCGCCCGCTCGTCCGCCGGACGTGCGACCTCGCCGTCTCGATCCCCCAGCTCGGCCGGGTCGAGTCGCTGAACGTCAGCGTCGCCGCGGCGCTGCTCCTCTACGAGGCCCGGCGCCAGCGAGGCGGCTGAGCGCGGTGGCCGAGCCCACGCTCTACCTCTTCGACGGCTTCAACCTGCTCCACGCGGGCGGCTTCGAGTCGCCCGCCGAGCTGCGCGACCTGCTCGCGAGCTGGGTCGCCGGCAAGGGGGCGCGGGGCGTCCTCGTCTTCGACGGCCACGGCCCCGACGAGAGCCACGGGCGGCTCGACGTGCGCTGGGCGGCTGACGCGGACACGCTGATCGAGCGCCTCGCGGCCGAGAGCCGGGGCCGCGAGCAGGTGGCCGTCGTCTCCTCCGACGCCGCCGTGCGCGGCACGTCGGGCGCCGAGGTGCGAAAGCTCTCGTCGGCCGCGTTCCTCGCCGAGCTCGTCCCGCCGAGCCACGTCGACCGCTCGCGCGGCGACCTGCGCGACCGGCTCGACGCGGCGACCCTCGCCGAGCTCGAGCGCCTGCGCCGCGGCGGGTGACGGCTGCGGCCGGGGACGAACGTCTGTTCGTTTCACGTTGGGTCCATTGCAACTCGACTTGTAAAAACCTCGACTCCTTGCTATCTTCGCCCTCAACTTCAGGGTGAGACTTTGGGGGCGGCGGCAAAGAGCCGTCCCCGGAACCGCCCCTGAGAACCCGGGGGAGGCCTCGTGTCCGCTCGCACCGCGCCAACCTATTCGCCGCAGAAGGCTCAACGAGAGCTTGAGGATCTCCAGCTCGTCTTGAAGGCCCGCAACGGCGACAGCGTTGCGATGGACCAGCTGATGCGCCGCTACACCGGCTTCGTCCGGCTGAAGGCGAGCTCGTACTTCCTCGCCGGCGGTGACTCCGAGGACCTGATCCAGGAGGGCCTCGTCGGCCTCTACAAGGCGGTGCGCGACTTCCGCACCGACAAGGAGACGTCGTTCCGGAGCTTCGCGGAGCTCTGCGTCACCCGGCAGATCATCACGGCGATCAAGACCGCCACCCGCTTCAAGCACGCGCCGCTGAACACGTACGTCTCGTTCAGCCACACGCCCGCCGGCCAGGACTCGGACGGCGAGTGCTCGCTCGGCGACGCGCTCCCGGGCCCGGCCGTGCACGAGCCGCCGGTGATGGTGATCTCCACCGAGGAGCTCCAGAGCCTCGTCCTCTGTCTCGGCACCGGCCTCTCGTCGCTCGAGGCCGACGCGCTGCGCCTCTACCTCGAAGGCTCCTCCTACGAGGACATGGCCGAGCGGCTCGAGTGCGACACCAAGACGATCGACAATGCGTTGCAGCGTGTGAAGCGCAAGATCATCACGCACCAGAAGGCGCGCGAGGTCACGCTCTAGGTCGCGCTACGCTGCCGGCGTGCCGGAGTAGCTCAGCTGGAAGAGCAATTCACTTGTAATGAATAGGCCGTGGGTTCGAGTCCCACCTCCGGCTCTTGAACGACAGGCCAGCCCGACCGTCAGCCGCCGTGACGGTGGCGTGCCGCGGTGACGAGCGCGGCGAGCGTGAGGGGGAGGTCGTTCTCGACGCGCGACTTGCGCACGTAGTCGGCCGCCCCGGCCTCCCGAATCTCGAAGACGCGCTCCTCGTAGTCGTGGCCGCTGACCGCCACGACCGGCAGGTCGGGCGCCTGCTCGTGCAGCAGACGCGTCGCCTCGACGCCGTCGCACACGGGCATCTCGATGTCCATCACGACTGCGTCGGCGTCCAGGTGCGCGGCCAGGTCGACCGCCTCACGGCCGTTGCGGGCGCGCCCGACGACCTCGAACCGGCCGTCGTCCTCCAGCACACCGTTGAGCGCGTCGAGAAACTCGTCGTCGTCTTCGGCGACGATGACCCGGTACCGGCTTGACCCCAATCTGAGCTCCTCGGCTAGCGCCTCTTGGACCCCACCCGGGGATCGTAGCTCCCATGACCCCCTTGGACGACTCCAGGGTCAGGCACTCTCGAGCGCCCGGCTGAGGTCGGCCCAGAGGGCGTCGGGGTCCTCGAGGCCGACGCTCAGGCGGAGCAGCCCGGCGGGGACCCGGTCGCCCTCCCAGCGGCGCCTGCTCTCCATCACGCTTCCCGTGCCGCCGAGCGAGGTGGCATTCACGATCAGCCGCGTCGAGGTCTCGACGAGCCGTGCGGCCTCGCCGGTCGCGACGTCGAAGGAGATGAGCCCGCCGAGCCCCGGGTAGCGCACCGTCTGGACCTTCGGGTGCCCGGCGAGGCGCGCCGCGATCTCGGCCGCGGTCGCGGACTGGCGGAGGACGCGAAGCTCGAGCGTCTTGAGGCCGCGGAGGAGCAGCCAGGCGGCGTCGGGCGTCGCGACGATGCCGGCGCGCCCGCGGAAGACCCGCAGCTCCGCGGCCGCGCCCGGGTCGCGGCAGATCACGGCGCCGAGCAGCGCGTCGTCATGGCCGGCGAGGTACTTCGTCGCGCTGTGGACGACGAAATCGGCGCCGTGCTCGAGGGGACGCAGCAGGATCGGCGTCGCGACCGTCGCGTCCACGACGAGCGGCGCAGGGTGGGCGGCGGCGGCCTCCAGGTCGGGCATCGTGAGAAACGGGTTCGAGGGGGCCTCGACCCAGACGAGCTGGACGCCCGCCGGCGGCGGCCCGGTCTGGTCGAACTCGACCGTGCGCAGGCCCCAGCGCTCGAACGCCTTGAACGTGACGCCGGTGCCGAAGTAGCAGCCCGCGGCGAGGGCGATCGTGTCGCCGGGCTCGAGCAGCGAGAGTGCGAGCGCGGTCGTCGCACCCGCTCCCGACGGGAAGAGCAGGGCGCTGCCGCCGTCGAGCTCGCCGAGCCGGGCCTCGGCCTCGGAGCTCGTCGGGTCGCCGTAGCGCTGGTAGAAGAACGCCCGCGGCTCGCCGCGCTCGTCGTAGGGCCAGATGGTCGAGCGGTCGACAGTGCCCATTGCCGCGAGCCTACTCCGCGGCCACCGGCTCGGGTCGCAGATCCTCCAGCCGGCCCATGTGCGAGAGCGCGGGGAAGAGGCGGGTCCACGAGAACGCGATCGCGATCGTCGCGACGCCGCCGGCGACGACTGACACGACCGTGCCGATCAGTGAGGCGACGAGGCCCGACTCGAACGCCCCGAGCTCGTTCGAGGCGCTGACGAACACCATCTCGACGGCGGTCACCCGTCCCCGCAGCTCGTTCGGGGTCACGAGCGCGACCGTCGTCGAGCGGATGTTCATGCTGATCATGTCGACGAAGCCGGCTACGGCGAGCGCGGCGAGTGACAGCGGCAGCCAGCGGGACAGTCCGAACACGACCATGCACACGCCGAAGATCGCGACGACGGCGATGAGCGTCGGGCCGGCGCGCCGCTGGAGCGGGCGCCGGGAGAGGATGACCGCGGCGGCGAGCGCGCCGACCGCGGGCGCCGTGCGCAGGACCCCGAGCCCGACCGGGCCGATGTGGAGGATGGAGCGCGCGAACACCGGCAGCAGCGCCGTCGCCCCGCCGAACAGCACGGCGAACAGGTCGAGCGCGATCGCGCCGAGCAGCATCCGCGTCTTCAGCACGAAGCGCACCCCGGCGACGAGGCTCTCGAGCCCCGGCGCGGGCTCGTCCGCGCTCCCTCGCAGCGACGCCCTGCGCGTGACGGCGAGGAGCGAGCCGAGAGCGGCGGCGAAGAGCGCCGTCGCGAGGACATAGACGAGCTCGGGGCGCGCGGCGAAGATGAGGCCCCCCGCGGCGGGGCCGATCACCACGGCGGTCTGCCCGGCGATCGAGCGCAGCGCCATCGCTCCCGGCAGCAACTCGACCGGCACGAGCTCGGGCGTCAGGGCGGAGAGCGCGGGCCAGCCGATCGCGCTCGCGACCCCGGTGCACGCGGCGAGCGCGAAGAACGGCCAGAGGTGCCGGGCGCCGTGCAGAGTCACGACGATCAGCGCCGCCGCGACGCCTGCGTTGAGCAGCAGCGCGAACGCGGCGAGCAGCTTGCGCGGCAACCGGTCGGCGAGCTGGCCGGCCGGGAGGGCGAGCAGCGGCAGCGGCAGGAACTCCGCGAGCCCGATCAGGCCGAGGTCGAGCGGGTTGCGGCGGATCGCGTACACCTGCCAGCCGACGGCGACCGCGAGCATCTGCTCCGCGAAGCGCATTCCGAGGATCGCCGACCACAGGAAGGCGAAGTCGCGCCCGCGCAGCGCCGGGGGTAGCCGCCGTCTCACCGGGCGACCGTACCAACGGCCGGTTAGGCTCCTTCACATGGCCGACCTGCACGAGACGACCCTCAAGCGACTCGAGTGGCTGCGCGAGCTGCGCGACCAGGCCCTGCACGCCGGCAGCGACAAGGCGGTGCAGCGGCGCCGAGACGAGGGGCGGCTGCTCGCCCGGGAGCGCGCGGTGGCGCTCTGCGACGAGGGCTCGTTCGTCGAGCTCGACCGCTACGTGCGCCACCGCGAGTCGAACTTCGGGATGATGGAGCGGCGCCCGTACGGCGACGCGGTCGTGACGGGCTACGGCACCGTGTTCGGCCGGAAGGTCTTCGTCTTCTCCCAGGACTTCACCGTGTTCGGAGGCTCGCTCAGCGAGGTCTTCGCCGAGAAGATCTGCAAGGTGATGGATCTCGCCGTGAAGTACGGGTGCCCGGTGATCGGCATCAACGACTCCGGCGGGGCGCGGATCCAGGAAGGCGTCGTCTCGCTCGCAGGCTACGCGGAGATCTTCTGGCGCAACGTCCAGTCGTCGGGTGTGGTGCCGCAGATCTCGCTCGTGATGGGCCCGTGCGCGGGCGGCGCCGTGTACTCGCCTGCGATCACGGACTTCATCTTCATGGTCGAAGGCTCGTCGTACATGTTCATCACCGGCCCCGACGTCGTGAAGACGGTGACCGGGGAGGAGGTGAGCTTCGAGGAGCTCGGCGGAGCGGCGACGCACGCGGCGAAGTCCGGGGTGGCGCAGTTCACCTCGCCGGACGAGGCAACGTGCCTCGAGGACGCGCGCTACCTCATCTCCTTCCTGCCCCAGAACAACGCCGAGCGGCCGCCGTTCGCGCCGCCGACCGACCCGAGCGACCGGGAGGACGCGGAGCTCGACACGCTGATCCCGGACAGCGCGCACAAGCCGTACGACATGCACGAGGTGATTCGCCGCGTGATCGATGACGGCGAGTTCCTCGAGGTGCACGAGCGGTGGGCGCAGAACATCGTCACCGGCTTCGCGCGCCTCGGCGGTCATGCGGTCGGCGTCGTCGGCAACCAGCCACAGGCGCTCGCCGGGGTGCTCGACATCGACGCGTCGGACAAGGCGGCCCGCTTCGTGCGCACGTGCGATGCCTTCAACATCCCGCTCGTCACGTTCGTCGACGTGCCGGGCTTCCTGCCGGGGACCGCGCAGGAGTGGGGCGGGATCATCCGCCACGGAGCCAAGCTGCTGTACGCGTACGCAGAAGCAACGGTGCCGAAGCTCACCGTGATCACCAGGAAGGCGTACGGCGGCGCCTACGACGTCATGAGCTCGAAGCACATCCGCGCGGACTTCAACTTCGCCTGGCCGACCGCCGAGGTCGCGGTGATGGGGCCGGAGGGCGCCGTCAACATCGTCTTCCGCAACGAGCTCGCCGAGGCCGGCGACCCGGAAGCGCGGCGGGCCGAGTTGATCGCCGACTACAAGGAGCGGTTCGCGAACCCGTATGCCGCCGCCGAGCGCGGCTACGTCGACGACGTGATCGAGCCGCGCCGCACGCGCCCCGTGCTGATCGACGCGCTCGAGACGGCGCTGACGAAGGCCGAGCCGCGGCCCAAGCGCAAGCACGGCAACATACCCCTCTAAAGCACAGGGGAACCCAGGGTTCCCCTGTGGGACCCCTCCTTTCGGTTCGGCACGGCGGCGGGGGTCATGCGCTTCGGCCGGAGCGTCGTCCGGCCTGCGCGCGCGGGAGGTCGGCCCACCGAGGGCGTCCGTCGACGAAGTGGCTACGTGGCTCGGGTCGTGGTGGCTTCGCCATCCCGACCCGAGGTGGTCGCCTGCGGTCAAGGCGGCTTCGCCTGCCTTGGCCTCCGGCCTGGCGTCCTGGGGGGACGAAGGTGGGAAAGGCGGGGACCTCTCGGCTCAGAGGGCGGCGGCGATGGCGGCGGTTGCTTCCGCGAAGACCTCGGTGTGGCGGTCGACGTCGGCTTCGCTCGTCGCGGGCGACATCAGCGCCATGTTGTGGAACGGGGTCAGCAGGATGCCGCGGTTCAGCGCCCAGAGGTGGACAAGGCGGTCGAGTGAATGGTCGCCGCCCGCCGCGGCGTCGCTGCCCGTGCGCGGCCGGTCGGGGTGGAAGAGGTACTCGACGCGGCATCCGAGCCGGGTCACGTGCCAGGGAAGGCGGTGCCGGTCGATCGACGCCTGCACTCCCGCTTCGAAGCGCTCGCCGAGCGCGGTCATGTGTGCGAACGCCTCGTCGGTGAGTACCTGCTCGAGTGTCGCGCGCATCGCGGCGAGCGAGAGCGCGTTCGCCGCGAGCGTCCCGCCGATGCCGCCGACGTCGGATTCGTCGCGTGTGATCGCGGCGTCGATGCGTGCGGCGACCTCCTCGGTGAAGCCGTAGGCCGCGCACGCGATGCCGCCGCCGATCGACTTCCCGATCGTGAGCACGTCGGGCTCGAGCTCGTATTCGCGCGTGCAGCCTCCCGGACCGGCGCAGAGGGTGTGCGTCTCGTCGACGACGAGGAGCGTCCCGTGCCGGCGCGTGAGCTCGCGGAGCGTGTCGTGGAAGCCGGGCGCCGGGGGCACGATCCCGATGTTCGTCAGCGCCGGTTCGGCGAGGACGCACGCGACGTCCCCGTGTGCGAGGGCCCGCTCGAGCGCCTCTGCGTCGTTCCACTCGACCACGCGCGTCGTCTCGTCGAGGGGCACCGGAGGGCCGAGGTTGCCCTCACGCGCGACGACGCGGCGGCCGGGATCGAGCGTCGCGAACGTCTCGTCGACCGTGCCGTGGTAGCACCAGTTGAAGACGAGAACCTTCCGACGGCCGGTGATCTCGCGTGCGAGCCGGATCGCGAAGCGGTTCGCGTCGGTCGCCGTGAGCGCGAACTGCCAGCGTGGGACGCCGAAGCGGCGCGTGAGCTCCGCGGCGACCACGAGGGCGTCCTCGCTCGGCAGCATCAACGTCATGCCCCGCGCGGCCTGCTCCGCGACGGCGCGCACGGTCGGGCCCGGCGAGTGGCCGGCCATGGCGCCGGTGTCGCCGAGGCAGAAGTCGACGTACTCGAGCCCGTCGGCGTCACGAAAGCGCGCGCCCGACGCCTCGACGGCGAAGACGGGGAAGCCGCCGGGCCAGCGCACCATCCAGTGCATCGGCACGCCGCCGAGCAGGTTCACCCGCGCGCGGTCTGCCAGCTCGCGGGAACGCGGGTGGTCGCGCTCGAACCGGGCGAGCTCGTCGTCGAGCAGGCGCTCCACCGCGTGCCTAGGACACGAGTTCGGCGATGCGCTCCGGCACGAAGGTGAGCTCCTCCGAGAACGCGTCGACGACGGACGGGTCGAACTGCGACCCGGAGCAGCGCTCGAGCTCGGAGATCGCGTCGCGCTCGCTGAGCGGCTCGCGGTAGACGCGCTCGGACGTCATCGCGTCGAAGGCGTCCGCGACGAAGATGATGCGGGCGCCGAGCGGGATCTCCTCGCCGCGCAGGCGATCGGGATACCCGTCGCCGTCCCAGCGCTCGTGATGGTGCAGCACCCACTCGGCGATCGGCTCGACGCCGAGGCTCTCGAGCATCCGGTGGCCGATCTGCGGATGGCGCTGGAGCACGAGCCGCTCCGACTCGTTGAGCGCCCCCGGCTTGCGCAGGATCTCCTCGGGGATCGCGAGCTTGCCCAGGTCGTGGAGGCTGCCCGCGAGCCGCGTCAGCTCGATCTGCGGCTCGTCGACGCCGAGCCGCCGGGCGATCCGCGCCGCGATCTCACCGACACGCTCCGAATGGCTGCCCGTGTACACGTCGCGTGCGTCGACGGCCTTCGCCAGGCTCGCGGCAGCCCGGTAACGCGCGGCGCGGTCGGGCCCCGCGGCGAGCTGGTGCAGCTGCGAGAGCTCGAGCGAGGTCGCGGCCTGGTAGGCGCGGGCCCGGTTCTTGCCGTCTTCCTTCGCCCAGTAGAGCGCGCTGTCCGCGAGGCGGATGAGCTCGTCCCTGCCGACGCCCTGCGCCGGATACGCGGCGACGCCGACGCTCACCGTGACGGCGCCGATCTGCTCGATCTCGACCGCGCCGACACGCTCGACGATCGACCGGGCGACGGCGACGGCGGTCCGCTCGTCGAGCCCCGGCAGCAGCACCGCGAACTCGTCGCCGCCGAGCCGGAAGCTCTCGCCGCCCTGGCGAAGCCGCGACGCGACCTGCCCCAGCACGCGGTCGCCGACGGGGTGGCCGTAGCGGTCGTTGACGCGCTTGAAGTCGTCGATGTCGACGAGGCACAGGCTGAGGGTTCGCCCGTCCTGCTCGGCCTGGGTGAGCTCGCGCTGGAGCCGCTCGTGGAAGTGGCGGTGGTTGCCGAGCCCGGTGAGCGGGTCGGTGAGCGCGAGCCGCATCGCCCGCAGTACCTTGAAGGTCGACCGCTGGTAGAGGGCGATCGCGAGCAGCGGCCCGACGAGCGCCACCGAGAGGGCGGGGGAGCGCTCCCAGAGCACGACGAGCATCAACGCTGCCGACGCCATCAGCGCGAACGGCAGAGTCGTCTGCTTCACGTTCGTCAAGATCAGCTTGGAGAACGGCTTGCCGGAGTTGACGGCGAGCACCGCGCTGATCAGCACGAGGTTGACGACCCAGTTGTAGATGAACGCGCAGAGGGCGAGCCGTGCGAGCAGGCCGACCACCGAGGTGTCCGAGATCGGCGCGATCGCCAGGCCGCCGGCGAGCGCCGCAAGCGCGAACATCGAGCCGTTGTAGGCGACGCGGAGCGGCGGACGCCGTCCGATCAGGTGCGTGACGGTCGGGCCGCCCGCGGCGATCAGCACGCCCGCCTGCCACCCGAAGAGCAGGATCCCCGCAACCGCGAAGACGAAGCCGAGGGTGACGCCGCCTGCGTCCATTCCCTCCACCGGCACGGGAAAGCGCTCGGCCAGGACCATGCCGACGAACAGTCCCACGACCGCGGCGATGTCGCCGGCCGAGTGGGGCGTCGTTACGTAGAGGACGGCCGCCGCACAAACGGCCGCGACCCCCGCCACACAGACGGGGGCCACGAGCGCGAGAACTCTAGGGGGGACTCGTGGAGAAGCGGTCACCGCCCCGACGCGACCCGGGAGGGCCGTCGATCAGAGGCGGGTACGCAGCTTCCGAGAACTCGGTGTTCCGCTGATCCCTTCGTCACCTTGGTCTCCCCTACCTCGGTGCGAGCCGGTTCTACCAGCCGTAGTTGCCGAGGCCTGTGGGGCCGTGGACCTTCAGCGCCGACAGGAACAGGGCGAGGCTCGCCAGTGCCACAAGCAGTAGTACGAGCCGCGGTTTCCACTCGAGCATGTTTCCCTCCAGAGCATCGGGACGCCAGACAAGGAGAGTTTCCACCTTTGCGGGCTGCGGTGAATCACCCGAAGGAGGGATCGTGCGTCCAGGCGCGAATGTCCCTCGAAAGAGAGAAAGGCCCGCTAACCGGACAATCTGGCCTCGGCGAGCGGCCGGCGGGCCCACGCAAACTCGCGCCGGTACCTCCTGTCGAGGGTCGCGAGCGCGACCCCGTCTCCCGACGAGTGGATGAACCAGCCGTTGCCGACGTAGATGCCCATGTGCCCGACCTGGGTGGGCTGCGAGCGGGGCCCGCGGTCGCCGAAGAAGATGACGTCGGCGGGCTGGAGGTTGGCGAGGCCGATCCGCTGCGAGCGCGGCACCTCGCCGCTCATCTCGTACGTCGTGCGGCCGCGGAGCACGAGCGGCAGCGAGCCGCTCGCCGGGTACTGCGCCAGCTTGTAGACCCGCCAGACGAACCCCGAGCAGTCGTAGCCGCCGCGCGCGGAGATGCCGAAGTCGGTCTCGGGGCCGTCGCTCGTGCCGCCCCAGACGTACGGCATCCCGATTCGGGCGACCGCGGTGTCGAGGATGCGCGTCTGCCAGTTCGTGAGCTCGGGCAGGCCGAACTCGTCCGCGAGGCTCTGGACGGCGGCGACCTCCCAGCCGGAGAAGCGCAGCACCTGCGCGGCCGAGTACGCGGCCTCCGCCCGGGTCGCGTGGTCGCCGGGCAGCAGCTCGAGCGAGTCTTCCTCCGCCGGATGGTTCGTGCGCAGGCCGAGCAGCCGCGCGACCACCTCGGTCCCGAAGCGGGACGGCACCTCCAGGCCGGCGGCGCGGGCTCCCCGGGCGAACTCGTTCGCCGCCTTCGAGAGGCCGAGCGCCTGCACCAGCCGGGTGTCGAGCTGCGCCATGGTCACGGCGGCGTCGGGCTGCGTCGCCTGCTTCGGCGCAGCGGGCGCCGGGGCCGGCG
>Ga0315281_10000119_pt1 | contig 97408 bp, 72 predicted proteins | sample YL17G07_0_MG_FD_204540 | JGI IMG/M metagenome (GOLD analysis project Ga0315281, IMG submission 204540) | Sediment microbial communities from Yellowstone Lake, YNP, Wyoming, USA - YL17G07_0 | ecosystem: Environmental > Aquatic > Freshwater > Lake > Sediment | place: USA: Wyoming | collected...
GTCAATACCTGAACTGTTTCTATCAAAATTGTTTTTAAATCAGCTGTTAGTTCCATTGTATTCCTTCTCCAAATACTCAGAAGGATAACCTGTTTTTTGGATGATTTATTGTTTCCAGTTACCTAAGGCGTTAATCCATCCCTTCATCCAAAACAATTTCCCGCGCAAGTTTTTGCAACGCCTCAACGTCTTCCACTTTGGCGACGCGCCAATATTGCTCCAAAACGTCCAGCGGGCTGAGACTGCCCACAATTTGCCCCTCGCCAATCCGCGCGCGCGCCGCGCTTTGCGGACGTTTGACCAGATGAAACTCAAACGCGCTCTCCGCGTATTTTCGCAAAGCGGGCTCGTCAATCAACGTGTCCCATTCTCTTGGATAATCCGCCACGAGGCGAACAATGGCTTCGGATATTTCCTTCGCTTTTGGAAGAGCGGCGATTAAAGCGGCGGTCACGTTCTCGCTGGACCTCAACGTTGCGCGGCAATCTATGAATTTTCGCGCCCCTTTGAGTTTAACCCAATCCACCCGCGTATCTTTTCCCGCTTCGATATGCGCGACAACGAAGAAGCGCTCTTCCTGCGCCTCGCCAAAATCCACGCGCTCAATGGAACCGGGATAAACAACGGGCGGCTGAGAGCCTTCGTTTACGTCCTGCGGTTTGTGAATGTGACCCATCGCAACGTAATTGAATTTTTTATTTTTCACCAAACTGCTGGAAAGAACCAAATCCGCGCCGAGCATGACGAGTCTTTCGCCGCCAAACTTCGCGCCCTCGATGGAGGCGTGCGCGGTTAAGACGATAGGCAAGGATGAATCCGCTTCCGCCAGCCAGTCATTAATCAACCCGCCAATGTTTTCTTCAATGCGCAGAAAGGCTTCTTTTGAACCTGTCTCGCCCGTGACCGCCATCAACCCCGAGCGCGCAATCCACGGGATAGCGACGACTTGAATGGGCAAATCCCAAAGGTCATTGGGTTTGAGAAAACACGGCTCATCCACCACGCGCACAAACGGAACTTGCAACGTCTTAAATTCTTGCAACGCATGGGCGCGTCCCGTCGCGGGAGAAGTATCGTGGTTGCCGACGAGCAACAACGTGGGAATCCGCGCTTGCGCTAAGCGCATGATGCGCCGTCCCCACTCGCGTTGAAAGGTCGGCGCGGGAGAGCGGTCTTTGTAGGCGTCGCCCGCAAAGATAACCAGATCTGCTTTTTCAGAAATCGCCGCGTCCACAATCGCATCCAGCGACTTGAGAAAATCCAATACGCGGAAAGGCAACCCCGTCACAGGGTCGCGCTTTCCGTAGTTAGCCATATCAATATGCGCGTCGGCGAAGTGGAGTAGTTTCATAGATAAATCCATCCGTTAGAAAGTTTTAGGTTGAACGTTGAATGTTCAACCTGCGACCTGAAACTTGCCAACTTTCAACCTTCTTCACGGTTGCAACCCTAAATCCTGCAACGCTTGAACCGCAGGCGCCCAATTCACATGGACTTTGAGCGCGGCGCGATAATCATCCACTGCGAGTTGCGTTTGTCCCGTCATGTAATACGCGCGCCCGCGCCACAGCAGGGACTCTTCCAAAGTCGGCGATGAGATGGTGTCGTTCAAGGTGGTGTTCGCCAAACTGATTACGTCTTGATAACGCGCGGAGTAATAGTAAGCGTAATAAGGTCCCGTTTGATACCACATCATGCGATAAGGACGAGTGGTGTCATCGCCGCCTAAATTAGCGTACAGGTTGAAGGCATAATCATACGCAGTGGCAGCGTCGACATATTCGCGCAAGGCAACATGGTTTGTGCCTATATTGAACCATGCGAAGAAACGGTCAATGCCGGACAGGCTGTTAGATTCAGCGGTTGCCAGCTCAAGCGCGTGTTTTGTCGCCCATGATTCGTCCGCGTAAGCGCCAAGCAACGACATAACTTCCGCTTCGCGCTTCGCGGGATAAACCACGACAAACACATAATTAAAATTGCGCCAGCCTTCTATAAACTTACTGTATGGGATTTTGAAATTGGGTCCGTCTTTATAAGTGTCCTGAACTAGAAGAGTCGAGTCGGCGTCGTTATAACCTGTGATAAATTGATAATGTCCCATCCAGCCAATTTTGCCTGTGGCGGTGTCGGGTTCGTAATAACCTTTTTCCGCAACAACGGGAAATCCGCCGGCGATCAAACGCTTGATTAAATTCACATCCCCGCCATAGCGCAATACGGACGTTATGCCCGGAACTTTGGCGGCAATGAAATCTTGAAATTCATAGGGCATGACGTTTTTGTCGAGGTTTTGAGGCGTGTTGTTGACGTATGAATTGCCGGGCATCACAAATTTTCCCACTACGCTTTTGTTGCCGTTCCAACCCCAATAACTTAAAGCCATGGAAAAGTTAGTGGGCCCGCAGTAATTATAATAACCCAACTGATCCTCGTATTTGAAGCCTTTCAAGGAGACTGTGGCAGGCAAAGGCGTCGGCGTGATCGTCGGCGTAAGCGTAGCGCCCGGCGTGGGAGTCATAGTCGCTTTCGGAGTTAACGTCAGCATATACTCGGCGCGCGCCGTAACAATGGCTGTTTCAATTGTAAGGTTTGCCGCGCCGCTGGGACGGAACACCGCATCGCTAGGCGGGTTGAAAAAATATTTAACGCGCGCGAACGCGTCGTCAACGCGCCACGCAAGACGGCTATTCACGGCGGGGATATTGTAAATTCCAATCGCCAATAAAAACAAAACGGGAAGAGACCAAATTAGATATTTTTTTTGCATAGCGGGATTATATAACAAACTCGGCGGCGATTACGCGGTAATTACCATTTGGGTGTGTTTCAAATGAGTTGAAAGAAAAAACGTCCCGAAGGGTTTTTCGAGAAAATTTGACCATTTGCGCCAACCTTCGGGACGGTTTCAACTGAAATGAAACACACCCTTACCATTTACTAATTACCGATTACGTCTTTGTCTCGCCGCCTCAAACATCAATACGCTCCCCGCAACGCCCGCATTTAAAGACTCGATGCTTCCATTCATGGGAATCTTTATTTTCTGATTCGCCAACTTCCGCGCTTCGTCGCTTGCGCCTTCCGCTTCGCCGCCGACAATCAACATCAATGGCTCTCGTAAATCCGTCTCCCAACATGATTGACCGTCCAGATCCGCAAGATAAATTTGCAAGCCGTTCGCGCGTTGATTAATTTCATCCCATGTCATCGAATGAATCGGCAAACGAAAATGCGCGCCCATCCCCGCGCGGACAACCTTCGGCGCGAAGGCGTCCGTTGTTTCAGGTGGAATCAAAACCGCGTCCGCGCCTGCCGCCGTCGCGCTGCGCAACAACGTCCCCAGATTTCCCGGGTCGCGGATTTGGTCGGGGATGAGAATGAAATTGGGGGAATTGGGAATTGGGAGTTGGGTTAGTTCAAGCACGGCGAGAATTCCTTGCGGCGTCTCCGTCTCGCTCAAAGACTTCATCAACTGCGCGGAAATTTCTTCCGCCTCAACCTTGGCACAGCCCCCTGTGGGCAACTTTAAACCTTCAACCTTCAACTTCCCCGTCTCGTCATACAAAATAAATCGAATCCCCCAATTCGCATTGACCGCATCTTCCACCAACCTCACCCCTTCCGCCAAAAACGCGCCCGCATCCCGACGCTTTTTTGAACGTCCCTGCAAGGCGCGAACTAATTTTATTTTTGAATTTTGCGAAGAGGTAATCATCAATTGACAATTTTCAATTGACAATTAATAATTGTCAATTGAAGCCCACGCTTTGAGAAACTCATCCACCGTTATTTGGTCAAAGAGCGTGATGCGAACTATTTTCAAATTCGATTTTTCTTTTTCCAAATACTCCCCAATCGCCTTAAGCATAATTCGCGCGGCGCGGTCTTTGGGAAAGCCAAATATCCCCGTTGAAATGGCGGGCATGGCGATAGACTCTAACTTCAACTCGTCCGCCACGCGCAACGAACCGTAAACAGCGTCGTGCAGTTTTACGTCCTCGTCGCCGTCGCCCCACACAGGCCCCACCGCGTGAATGACGTACTTCGCGGGCAACGCCCCGCCCGAAGTCCACGCGGGGAGCGAGTGTAAAACCAAACCGTGCGCCTTCACCCACGCGTCGCTTTCCTCTTGAATGACGTCGCCGCCGCGGCGCACAATCGCCCACGCCACGCCGCCGCCGTGTTGCAAATATTCGTTGGCGGCGTTCACAATCGCGTCGGTATCTTCCAGCGTAATATCGCCCTGCGCAATTTGAACCGTGAATTTTTCAGAAAAGCTTTTTTCAACCAGAATTTCGCTCATAGAAGTATTTTACTACTTAAAAACAGTAGAGCGAGATTAATCTCGCTCTACAAATTTCTATCTTGTTCTTGCCACCACAGCGGCAAACGCCTGCGGGTTGCGTACCGCCAAGTCCGCCAGCATTTTGCGATTCAGTTCAATGCTGGCTTTTTTCAGCGCCGCAACCAACTTGCTGTAAGTCGTGCCGTTCAAACGCGCCGCGGCGTTGATGCGAGCGATCCACAACTTGCGTAAATCGCGCTTGCGGACGCGGCGATCGCGGGTCGCGTACCAAAGGCTTTTCAGCATGGCTTCGTTGGCGCGTCTAAAAAGCAAATGCTTCGAGCCGCGTTGACCCTTCGTGATCTTTAAAATTTTCTTGTGACGTAAATGTCCTTGCGGACCGCCTTTAACGCGCATATCTTAGTGCCTCCTGCAAACTCGCGGGCGCCGACAGGTCATGTCAGTTGCGCGCACCCGAAAGCCGCAAATAAAAATTGACGACGATTATGGAAACTAGCTTTTCATGTGAGGGGCGAGGCGTTTAATTCGTTTGATGAACTTACGACCTTTGACGACGATCGTTTCGCTCAACAACGCCTTTGTGCGATCCGACGTTCTGCGGCGCAAATGGCTTTTGCCGCCTTTGGTTCGCACCAACAAACCTGAGCCGGTCAAGCGAAATCGTTTCGACGTCGCTTTGTGGGTCTTCAGTTTTATTTTTCCAGACTTCTTTGCTTTACGAGGCATTGCTAACTCCTTTCTCGAAAAATTTTAACTGCGGGATTTTTCAACCCGCGCAGATAATTAACTATTGAATGCTTACTGCGCCGCGACGGGTTGCGCTTCGCTCGTAACTTCGGGGTGGTCGCCCTTTTCTTTCTTTTTCACCGCCCCTTTCGCGGGAACTAGCACCACAAGCATTGTGCGCCCTTCCATTTGCGGCGGCACTTCGACGGTGGCAACGTCAATCAAGTCTTGGACGATTTCCTTCAAGTCTTCCAGCGCGATTTCAGGATAGTCCATTTCGCGCCCACGGAACTTGACCGTCACGCGCACTTTATGACCCTGACCGAGCCAGCGGCGCGCGTCGTCCACTTTGAAATCGCGATGCGCACCGTTCGTTTTGGGGCGCAAGCGGATTTCCTTAATCTCAATCTTAGTTTGAGTTTTTTTGGCTTCGCGTTCTTTCTTCGCTTTTTCGTAGATGAATTTCCCAAAATCCATTACGCGACAAACCGGCGGCGTTGCCCCCGGCGAGACCTCGACAAGATCCATGTCGGCGTCGCGAGCGATTTGTAAAGCTTGGCGAGTCGGCACTACGCCGACATTTCCGCCGTCTGGACCGATCAGGCGAACCTCCGCAACGCGGATGCCTTCATTTACTCTAAATTCGTTGGCGCTGATATGCTACTCCTCGTTATTTATGTAGGACTTACGCAAAATAACGTCTTTTGAGCGTAAGCGGCGTTCTCTAACGCCGATTTTCGCCAGCGGCGCGTTAGAGAACGCACCCTACGCAAAGTTTTGCGTAAGTCCTATTATGAAACAAATCCAGCCGTTTACGGCTGGTTTTTTTTTAGCGGACAAATAATACCATGAAGGCGCATGGGGCGTCAATAAAGGTCGCCGCTTTTGACCGTCCTTTATCTTTCGCTTTTTCTATTTCCTAACTATAATCTCTCCATGCGATACGACTTGTGCCTCCCTTGGTATTGGCAATACGACGACGTCTTTGTAAGCATGATTGAGCGCGCCTGCGGCGAGCAGGGCATTTCGCTTTGGCAGATTACGCCGGCTAATTTACTCGAATCCATCACCGCGCTTTATCAGGGAACTACCACCTTCAAAGCGATTTTAGATCGCGGACAGGGCGAGCCGACCTTCGACCCGATTCCGCGCTGGGCGCTGGAATACGGCGCGCGCCGCATTAACCCGGCGGAGGTTTCCGCGTGGTCGGAAGATAAAGCCACCATGCACCTCGAGCTAATTAACAGCGGCATTCACACGCCTTACACGATTTTGCTTCCGCCTTTTCTGGAGCGCCCCGTCATTCCCAAAATGGATCTCGCGCCGCTCGGCGAAAAATTTGTAATCAAGCCGTCGCACGGCGGCGGCGGCGAGGGCGTTATTCTGGGCGCGTCCACGGTGGCTGAAATTTTAAAGGCGCGCATGGAATTTCCCGAACAAAAATATTTGCTTCAAGCGCACGTTACGCCGCGCATGATTGACCATCAACCCGCGTGGTTTCGCGTCTTTTACGCAAACGGAGAAACATATCCGTGCTGGTGGCATACGGACACGCACGCATATGCCGCCGTCTCGGAAGATGAAAGTATCCGCTACGGGCTGGACAGCCTCGGGGACGTCACGCAACGCATCGCGGCTTTATGCAAACTGGATTGGTTCTCCACCGAAATCGCGTTGACCGACAAACTCGTCGTTGTGGATTACGTCAACGATGAAATTGACACGCGCGTCCAGTCGCAAGCGGCGGACGGCGTCCCCGATGAAATCATGAACCACATTGCCAGACAATTGGTAAACCTCGTTAAGTAAAGTTTGTAATTTATGGCAAAGCGACGCGCGCGCGATTTAGGGATTCCATTTGAAGGCGAAACGGGAAAGCGCAACGCCATCACAGACGTTTCAGGCGTGACCGTTGGGTACGCCACCATCATTGAAGGCGACTCGGCGCGCACCGGCGTGACCATCATTCACCCGCGCGGCAACAAAAATCAAACGCCCGTTTACGCGGGCGTCCACTCTTTTAACGGCAATGGCGAAATGACCGGCGCGGCTTGGGTGGAAGAAGGCGGCTGGCTGGAAGGTCCCATTGGAATTACCAATTCGCACAGCGTTGGCATTGTGCGCGACGCGATCATTAAGTGGCAGGTCGAAAGCAACGCCATGTATCAAAAATGGTCTTTGCCTTTGGTCGCCGAAACCGCCGACGCATGGTTGAACGACATGAACGCTTTTCACGTCAAGGAACATCACGTCTTCAGCGCTTTAAATTCCGCGCAAGACGGCGCGATAGACGAAGGCAACGTCGGCGGTGGGACGGGCATGCTGTGTTATGAATTCAAAGGCGGCACGGGAACTTCCTCGCGCCAACTCCCTGAAAAACTGGGCGGGTGGACGCTTGGCGTTTTAGCGCAATGCAACTTTGGCAGAAGATACCAACTCACCATTGCGGGCGCGCCGATTGGAAAACATTTATTAGACGGCGCGCCGTTTACGAACGGCGAGAATCCATTCAAGCAACAGGACGCCGGTTCGCTCATCGCCATTATCGCAACTAACGCGCCGCTTCTCCCGCATCAACTCAAGCGCTTGGCAAAGCGCGCAACCATCGGCATGGCGCGCACCGGCGGGATGGGCGGCAATGGCAGCGGGGATATTTTTATGGCGTTTTCCACCGCGAACTCAAACGCGGCGTATGGAGACGAAAAAGGGTTATCTAACGTTCAGACGCTTTCCAACGATCATATTGATCCATTGTTATCCGCGTCCGCGCTGGCGACGGAGGAAGCCATTATTAATTCTCTGATTGCGGCGGAATCAATCACGGGGCGCAATGGGTTGAGCGTCGAGGCGCTTCCTCATGCGACCTTGCAAAACATTTTGAAACAATACAATCGGTAGCGAAATTTAATTTACAGAAAACGCTAATCTGCCTTTAACTTGCGCCTTCCTTGCCAAGTGTATACTTTTGCGCCAAAACCAAAAGGAGACGCAAATGGCAACAGAAACAGAAGCTGAAACAGAAACAGAGATAGAAACGGAAATAAAACCAAAACCAAAATTAAAAACTAAATCCAAAACGAAGTCGAAAACGCTAACGAAAACAAAAAAGCGCAAACCCAAGCCGCCGCCGTTTCAATTCAGCGGGCGGATGAAAAAAGTTTTATGGGGATTCGCCGCGTTCTGCGTTCTGGCGGTGGGAACTATTTTCACGGGAACCCAACTTGAGAACCGCGATAGTTTTTGCGCTTCGTGTCACACGCAAAACGAGGACATGTATTATCAACGCACCCTGTCCACAAAAACGTCAACCGATTTGGCGACTTTTCACGCCGCGAAAGAGACGCGCTGTATTGACTGTCACACGGATCGCGGAATCACTGGGCGCATGGGCGGTTTAATGGCGGGCGTTTCCGACCTGTACTCTTTTTATATTGTCAGAAAGTATCCCCAACCCGCCGTGCAAGATAAACCCATCGGCGACGGCAATTGCTTGAAGTGTCACGACGCCGTTTTGCAAAAACAAGAATTCAACAATCACTTTCACGTATTTCTGCCCCGATGGCAAGCGGCGGACAGCAAAAACGCGGCGACCTGCGTGAGCTGCCACAACAGTCACGGCGCAAACGGAGACGTCGCGATCAAATATCTCAACGAGAAGGATACGGTGCTGATCTGCCAGAAATGCCATGCGATGGCTGGCGCAGGTTAATCATTGAACATAAAAAGTCCCGCGTTACGCGGGACTTTTTATTGCGCAGAACTTTCTCTCATCCCCAACCCTTCTCCCAAAGGGAGAAGGGAGTTAATCCCCTCTCCCGAATGAAGAGAGCTAGGGCGAGGAGGGCGCGCACGAAAACTCTGCGCCAGAGGGCATGGCGACCTTGACGGGATAATTGGCGGCGGCAAGCGCATATCCTTGCAAGTCGCGCTGAATGGCGTCCAAAGATTTATTCGCATTGAGAGTCGCATAGTGAAAAGATTGCCATGACGTTTCGCGCGTATCTTGTCCGCGCTGATGTTGGATACAAACCAAAGCCGCGCCGATTTTCTCGCGGACAGAAGCGGATAAGTTCGGATTCTGGTACGCCGAAACGATTGCGGGAATTGCGTCGTCGGAGAGGGTTACGAAATATTGCGCGTCTAAATCCACGCGGTCGGCGATTAGTTCGGTTTGGAATTCGCGTTGGATATTTTGATTCACGATGAACGCGTCCACGTTGAGGAGCGGCATGGAAATTACAAAGCCAAACGACGCGAGCGCCGCCGCAAGCGTAAACAGACGCTCTTTGCGAAAGGCTTCCAGCGCGATGGTTGCGACAAGGAGAAGCCCAATCCACACGAGGAAAACATGTGTGTATGCGCGCAGGCGCGAGAAGCCATACGCCGCTTCATACAAACCGAGACGCTGATACGCCGAAACAAGCATGACCAACAAAAGGGCGACGAGCGCCATGCCCAACCCCGAATAGATTCGCCGTTGCAATTCAGACTCGCGTTTAGCGCAGGCGTTTAACACGAGTAGCATGAGCAACGCAAAAAACGCCACCGCAACCAACTCCCCGAATCCGCGGCGCGCGTATTCGGAATAGGTGTAACCTTCGATGTGAACGTTGGCTTGTCCGCCAAAGAAGTATTGAAATTGAACGGTCACAAACGCCAAAAAAAGCGCAACCACGCTCCCCAACACGATGCTCGCTTCGACAAAGCCAAGAAACGGCGGGATAAACGGTTGACTTTCGTGAGCGAGTTTTTCATCTTTTGATTCTGTGGAAGCGTGAAGAATCACCCCCGCCAACGCATACCCGATGACGCCAATATAAACAAAACGAAAAATCAACTCGGGCAGATTTTCAAGGTTGAACCATTTGATTAAATCCGCCAGCCGCTGACCGAAAACGACGTCCGCTGAAGCGAGCAAGGACGCAAAAATAGCGACGATGGGGAGCGCAATGATAACGCCGCGCGCTATGGGCCAGAAGTTTCGCTTCGAGGGTTGAACGCCCGCGTCCATTTGCGCTTTGCGCATCTCGCTCATAAACGCAATTGGACGCGCAATCACGCTCCCAAATAGTCGCAGGGATTTGCTCAGGTAATCGGCAAGCGTATACAGATACCAGCGCCCGCCGAGATACGTCATTGCGAGAAGCGTCATCGTCAACAGCGCGAACGTGTAAGCGAGGAAACTGGTCATCGGCTCGGCGCGAATAAACGTCACCGCGGCGAAAAAGCCAAACAACGGGAGCAGGATGAGGGTTGCGCGATTCGGACGAAGTCCGTCGCTCAACAAAAGATAAAACGCCGCGATGAGGCAAGCCGTCGTAAAAAGCGCAAAATTAACGCCGACGCCTTTTTTCCAAAACAAGAAGTCAGACAGCCAGCCGACGGCAAAGACGATTAGCCAAAGTTTGTTTGGGTTGGTTTTCATGGTTTTCTCCTGATTAAATTTCAGCAAGGATAGCCGAGATAGTTTGTCGAGACGTTTCAAGTATGACATGTCTTTTGTAAATTAACCGCCAAAAAACCGCCAACTTTAAAAAACGCCTACGCCGTTCACGGGCGCAATCTCTTGACCATGTTATAGCCGAGAGAGCCTGTCGGAGACTCTCAAAAGGCGTCACAAATTATCAAAAATGGGAAAGCGATTTTGAAATATTACAAATCTGTGAGAATTCAATTTAACTATTGACATTCAATTTATTTTGTGACATACTCGCGGCATTGCTTGGGGGCAACAAATTAAATCGCCATTTTATGAAATGGAGGAGGTGATGTCACTTATGAAAAGTTGCAATAAACCAAGCGCTGTGGCGTCCCTCTTCACGCACTAACGAGAAAGCCGCAGCGCCCAACGATTGCCACCCGCAAGGGTGGCAATTGATTTTAACGACTAGGCAACGCGAATGAATCAAAACGGCGAGAGGTTTTAGCCTCGCGCCGTTTCTTTTACCGAACCGCCCAATCAGCCGATTGCTGGTTGCGGCAAATTATCTTATCTTTTCAGCGCCGGCAAATACAGCTCTTCCACGTATTCCTTAACCATGCGCCGCATACTGAACTGCGGGATAATGGTGCGCAACGATTCGCGAACGCGCTCCACCCACTCGCGCGGAACCCAGTTCGCGTCGCGTTCGTAGTACAGCGGGATAATCTCGTTTTCGAGCGTGTCGTACAAATTTTCGGCGTCGATCGGATTTTGCGTTTCAGGCGATTCGGGGTCGCGGTCTTCGCCAATCGCCCAACCGTTCTTGCCGTTATAGGCTTCGCGCCACCAACCGTCCAGCACTGAAAAATTCAGCGCGCCGTTCAAGCCAGCTTTCATGCCCGACGTGCCTGAAGCTTCCAATGGACGCAGCGGCGTGTTCAGCCAGACGTCCACGCCTTGAACGAGATAACGCGCCAAGTTCATATCGTAATCTTCGAGGAAGACCAGCCGCCCGCCATTTTCAGCCCGCTTAACCGCGTTATAAATATCCTGAATAACTTGTTTGCCGGGTTCGTCGGCGGGGTGCGCCTTACCCGCAAAAATAATTTGAACCGGCATATTTGGGCGATTGATGATCTGGAGTAGGCGCTCCACGTCGGACAAAACCAAGTTGGCGCGCTTGTAAGTGGCAAAGCGCCGCGCAAAACCAATCGTCAACGCGTAGGGGTTGAGCAGAACGCCCGAAGCGATTACTTGCACGGGATGAAACCCGCCGTGCATCCAGCGGTCGCGAACGCGGTCGCGCAAGTAGAAAGTCATCTTGCGTTTAAGGTGCATGCGCACTTCCCAGAGTTCTTCAATCGAAACGTCGTTCAACTTGCTCCATAGATCCGGGTCGTCAAGATGATCGAGCCAATCTTCGCCGAGATATTTAGTCAGCAAGACGCGCAGTCGGCGTCCCATCCAATTGGCGGTATGGACGCCGTTAGTGACGTATGTAATCGGCGTTTCCTCTTCCGATTTATCGGGCCACAAGAAATGCCACATCTTGCGCGAAACGCGCCCGTGCAATTCAGAAACGGCGTTGCGTCCCTTCGAGAAGCGCAATGCCAGTACGCCCATACTAAAGGACTCGCCCCACGGCATTTGATTGCGCGCCAGATCAATAAACTCGTCGCGGGTTAAGCCAAGTTCGGGCCATAGCGCGCCGAGACATTTATCAATTAACCAGAGAGGAAATTCGTCGTTGCCCGCCGGAACAGGCGTATGCGTCGTAAAAACATTATGGTTGCGCGTCTGCTCAATCGCCTCCGCAAAAGAATGCCCCGAAGCCACCAACTCGCGCGCCCGTTCCAAAATCATAAAAGCGGCGTGACCTTCGTTCATGTGCCAAACTTGAGGAGCGTATCCGAGAGCGCGCAGAGCGCGTACGCCGCCGATTCCCAACACAACTTCCTGAATCACGCGCTTGTCAAGGTAACTCCAATACAGGCGCGCCGTCAACAAACAGTCTTCGGGCGTATTGGAGGCGACGTTCGAGTCAAGCAAAATGAGCGGTATGCGTCCAACGCGCACTTCCCACAAACGCAACGTAATAGAACGATCAGGCAACTGAATTGCGACGGTTACCGGGTTACCGTCTTCGCCCAAAATGGGCAAAACGGGCAAATCGTCAAAATTCATGGGATTGTTAGAGGCTTCTTGCCAGCCGTCTTCAGTAATATGTTGGGAGAAATAACCCTGCGCATACACCAAGCCAATCGCGACAAACGGCAAGCCTAAGTCAGAGGCTTCTTTCAAGTGGTCGCCCGACAACACACCCAAGCCGCCCGAGTAAATTGGCAGAGTTTCGTGCAAACCGAATTCCATTGAGAAGTATGCAATCGGACGCTCATTTAAGTCAGGGTGCGTTTGGGCGTACCATGTATCCGTTTTAGCGAGATATTCGTCAAAGAGCTTGAAGACGCGATCATACGCGTCAAGGTAATCTTTGTCTTGAGCGGCTTTATTCAAAGCGGAGCGTTCCAATTTTCGCAAGAAACGAATGGGATTGTGCGCGAGACGCTCCCAAAGATCGTCGTCAATATGGTTGAATAGGTGTTGCGCGTCGGGGTTCCACGTCCACCAGAGGTTGTACGCCAACTCGCGCAGACGGACGATGCGGCGCGGCAAGTCAAAATGATTGGGAAGTTTAGTGTGAAATGCGGTCATAGCGGATTATCATACCAGCAAATAAAGTTTTGACAATTGCAAAATCACGCTAAATCTCACCCCGTGACGCCGAACGCCGAAGCGCGTAGAATGGAGACATGCCCCAAGTTCAACTCTTCATCACCTGCCTCGTCGACTCTTTCTACCCGCAAGTGGGCGCGGCGCTGATAGAGATTTTTGACCGACTCGGCGTCGGCGTGGATTTTGCCCACGCACAAACCTGTTGCGGACAGCCGCAATTTAACGCGGGGTTGCGTCAAGACGCGCGCGCGATTGCGGAGCGGACGATAAAAGTTTTCGAGCAGACGGCGGGAGCGATTGTCATGCCGTCGGGTTCGTGCGCGCATCATTTCAGGCATGGTTATTTGGAATTATTTGAAGGCGACTCGATTTGGCGTCCGCGCGCAAAAGCCCTCGCTGAACGGACTTACGAATTCACCGAATACCTTGTGGACAAACTTGGCGTCACCGACGTCGGCGCAACATGGGACGGCTTGTTAACTTATCATCCTTCGTGCCACACCTTGCGCGGAATCAACGTGGACAAACAGCCGCGCGCGTTGCTTGCCAACGTCAAAGGCGCGACTCTCGTTGAACTGCCTCATGCCGAAGAGTGTTGCGGCTTCGGCGGCGTAATGTCCGTCGAGCATCCCGAACTTTCCGCAGAATGGTTGAAGCGTAAAATCAGCAATTTTGAATCAACGAACTCGCCAACTTTAGTCGTCACCGACGCAGGCTGTCTCATGCACATCGCCGGCGGCTTGCATCGTCAAAAGAAAAAGCAAAAGGTTTTGCATATCGCCGAGGTGTTGCGAGTTGAACGTTGCCTAATTACCAATTACCAATTACCTAATTACCAATGACCTCCTTCCGCCGTCGCATCCGCGCATCAATCAACAACGAAAACCTTCAAATCGCTTTGGATAACAACACCGAGCGACGTTTGAGAGGACGCGCCGTCGCGCTTGCCGCCGTTCCAGATTGGCAAGAAAGAAGACAGCGCGCCCACGCCATCCGCGCCGACGCGATTAACAATCTCGATGAATACCTCGCGCAGTTCATCGCAAAAAACGAAGCGAACGGCGTCGTTGTCCATCGCGCCAAAGACGCGGCGGAGGCGATTGAAATCACGCTGAACGTAGCGCGGCAAACGTCGGCGCGTTTAATTGCAAAATCAAAGTCAATGGTCAGCGAGGAGATTGAATTAAATCATGCGCTTGAAGCCAAAGGAATCAAAGTGGTTGAAACCGACCTCGGCGAATACATTGTTCAACTGCGCCATGAAAGACCGAGTCACATCATCACGCCCGCCGCGCATTTACGCAAAGAGCAAGTGGCGCAACTCTTCCATGAAAAACTGGGCATTCCGTATACCGTAGATATTCCCACCCTCACCGCCGTCGCCCGCAAAGTTTTGCGCGAAGTTTTTCTCACCGCCGAGATTGGATTAAGCGGAGTCAATTTTGGCGTGGCGGAAACCGGCGCGCTCTGCATCGTCACCAACGAAGGCAACGGGCGCATGGTCACGACTATTCCGCCCGTTCACATTGCGTTGATGGGCATGGAACGCCTCGTCCCCAACCTCGACGACCTCGCGCTCATGCTTTCCCTCTTGCCGCGTTCCGCGACGGGACAAAAGCTCACGGTCTATACCCAGTTGCTGCGCCAACCGCTTGACCGTCAAACGCGCCACCTCATCATCCTCGACAACGGACGCTCGCGCTTAAGAAATTCTCCGCTCAAAGAGTCGCTCTATTGCATTCGTTGCGGCGCGTGTCTCAACGTCTGTCCCGTTTTCCGCGAACTCAGCGGACACGCTTACATCGGCAAAGATAAATCCATCGCGCCGTATCCCGGCCCAATCGGCTCAGTCATTTCACCGGGCTTGCTCGGCGAAAATTACGTCCAACTCGCGCAGGCTTCGTCGCTGTGCGGCGCTTGCAAAGATATTTGTCCCGTTGATATTGATTTGCCAAAGTTGTTAACGCGCGTGCGGGCAGGGCAATCCCCCTCTCCCGTTGGGAGAGGGGCTAGGGGTGAGGGCGCGGGATTATCTTTCCCCACAAAATTTTTCTTGAGGATGTACACCCGCTTCGCCCTTAACCCGACGCTGTTCGCCGCTCTACAAAAATTAGCGGCGACTGGAAGTTTTCTCATCGCCCCCTTCTCGCCATGGATTCGATTGCCGGCATGGACAGGCTGGGGTTACAGCAAAGACTTTCCGCGTTTTGCGGGGAAGACGTTTCGGGAGAGGTTCCACCGCGAAGAGGCGCAGAGCGCGAAAATTTATGAAAAGAAGAAAGAAGGAAAGAAGAAAGAAGAGACTGGCGACATTGCAATTCAAAAAGATAAAGTTGAACAATTTACGCAAGAACTGACCGCGCTGGGCGGGCATGTCACTTTAACCAAAAATCCGACGCAAGCGCTTATTGAATTTCTCACAATGCGCGGCGTCCATAAAATCCATCTTGAGCCGAATACGTTGAACGAAGCGCTTTTGACCGAAGCGCAAATTGAATTTACCCACGCGCCCGACCCCGCGCTCCTCGTCGGCGTCACCAACGCCTTGTGCGGGCTGGCGGACACTGGCTCCGTGTTAGTCGCGGATGGAACGGGAAGTCCCTTGCAAGCGTCGTTGCTTCCCGAAATCCACATCGCAATATTGAAGTCGTCCAATATCTTGCCGTCGTTGCCCGACGCGCTTCATCTTGTCAAAGACGCGCGCGCGGCGGTCTTCATCACAGGTCCCTCGCGCACGGCGGACATTGAAATGACGCTGACTATCGGTGTGCATGGTCCCAAAGAAATTTACGCGTTTATCGCGGACGCCGATTAGCGCGAAAAAATTTATCTGAAAAACTATCTTGAACAAAATAGAGAAGCCCATGTCAAACGAATTGAATTCGAGAATCAATCAAATCATCCACGCGGATTGTTTGCAAGAGTTGGCGTCTTTCCCCGATGCTTCCATAGACCTAACCGTGTTTTCGCCGCCTTACGACGGCATTCGAGATTACAAAAAAAACTGGTCGTTTGATTTTGAAGCGTTGGGGCGGGAACTTTATCGCGTCACGAAAGACGGCGGCGTGGCGGTGGCGGTCATCGGCGATGGGACGAAAAAATTCGCAAAATCGCTCACCTCGTTTCGATTGGCGGTCAGCTGGGTGGATCAAATCGGCTGGAAACTTTTTGAAACCGTAATTTATAAACGGGACGGCAACCCCGGCGCATGGTGGCGTCAAAGGTTTCGAGTAGACCACGAATATATTTTGATATTTTTCAAGGGAAGTCGTCCAAAGACATTTCACAAGGAACATCTCACGGTTCCCAGCAAGCACGCCGGAAAAACTTACTCAGGCATGGACAGATTAACCAACGGCGGTTTCAAAACGATTGAGCGAAAAACCGTCAATCCAACGAAGTGTCGCGGCACGGTTTGGAGTTATGCAACCAGCAACACCGAAGGCAATCGCGCCAAGCTTCAACATCCCGCGACTTTCCCCGACAAATTAGCGGCGGATCTTATTTTGTGTTTCTCGGAACCGAACGACGTAACGCTTGACCCAATGTGCGGAAGCGGAACGACTTGCGTGACGGCAAATCATCATCAGCGCAGGTATATCGGCATAGAGATTAGCGCGGAATATTGCGCGATTGCCCGAAAACGCATTGAAAACGAAACGCTCTTGGCGCATGTGTAAAGGATGCGCAAAATGCTCATGCGTAGCGGACGTTCTCTAACGTCCGCACATGGATTACACATGAGCCAGAATTTATTTGGAGAACTCTAGCGATATTTACGCGAGAGCGGGTCTGGTTGGAGGTTCCAACAATTTCGCTAATTTCTCCGCGCCGTCGGCGTCGGTGATTGCCAGCACCTCGTCGCCTTCTTCAAATGCAATCGCGCCGCGCGGCAAAGTGATTTGTCCATGGCGGATAATAGCGGCGATCACGCATTGATCGGGCAACCCCAAGTCTTTGAGCGGCACACCGACAGCTTTGGCGCCCTTCGGCACTTTCTCTTCAACCACCGAGTAACGTCCGCGCCGCAGCTTGAGCAGGGTCATCATATCGCCGAGCGACATTTCCTCTTGAATAAGATGCGCCATCACATTGGCGGCGTTGACGGTCTCGTCCACATGGAAATTTTTATCGAACAGCCATGCGTGGCGCGGATTATTAATTCGCGCAATCGTGCGTCTGGTTTTGAACAGGGTTCGCGCCAAATAACAGATGACAAGGTTGGTGGCGTCGTCCGCTGTGCAAGCCACAAGGACGCCGGCTTTTTCGAGTCCCGCCTGTTTTAACACGTTGGGGTCGGTCGCCACGCCTTCGTAAATTATTTCTGTGGGAATGTCGTGATGAAGAGACCCAAGCAACTCTCGACGATGTTCAATCAAGCGCACTTGATGATTTTGTTCCATTAACTGCATCGTCAATTGGGCGCCGGTTCTTCCGCCGCCTGCGATAAATACAAACATTATGAAACCTCCGTTCCTTCTTGTAAGCGGGCGCGCAAGGCTGTGACGCCTTTGAGCGTGGCGCTGACGGTGAGAATGTCGCCGTTGTTGACGATTGTTTCAGAAGACGGCAATTCCGCGCGTCCAGCGCGAGTTAGCGCGGCGACGATAATTTCTTTGCAATCGTTCACTAAACTTGAAATCGCGCGTCCGTTCCAATTTTCGGGGATGTACATTTCGTACAGTTCCACTTCGCCGTTCCCGGCGGAGAACGCCGCGCGAAAAGATGGGTCAATTAATAATTCCTTCAAGCGTTCCGCGCCCCAGGCGGTGGAGCTGATGATTTGCAAACCAAACGCCTCAAGCATTTCGCGCATGGCGGGGTCGTAATTGCGGACCAGCACGCGCTTCACCTGCGAGTAGTGCGAACGAATAATGTGACCGACAACGGCGTTCATGGCGTCGTTGTTGGTAACCACCGCAACGCCGTCCGCTTTTTCCATGCCGGCGCGCTCGAGCGTGTCCGCGGAAAGCGCTTCGCCTTCCACCGTGCGCCCGCGAAAATTTGGATGAAGGCGGTTGAAGGCTTTTTGGTCGCTATCCACCACCACCACTTGATGACCATTCTGAAACAGGCTATAGGCAAGTTCCGCCCCAACTCTGCCGCATCCGATGACGATAAAATTCATGTTAATCGCTCCTGACTTTGCGCTCTTCGCGCACTTGATAAGGCACATGCGTAATGACAATGCCTTGTTGATTTTTAAGTTGCTCGCGCAACAAGTTGGCGGTATTGGTGTGCAACGCGTCGCTTAAACGATTGTTGGAAACAAACTCAGGCACAACAATCGTGATGGTTTCGCCGGGCTGGCGTTGCGCGGCAATTTCCGCGATGTACCCCAACAACGGTTCAAGGAAGAGGCGATACGGCGAATCCAACATGACCATGCGGACGCCTTCGCCCCACGTTTCCCATTTTTTGCGCACTTGTTCGGCTTCCGCCGGCTCGATCAAAACATGCACGGCGGTAACGTCGTTCGACAACATGCGCGCGTAACGCAACGCGGCAAGCGAGCCTTGATGCACGCCGCTGACCGGCATAATGATGCGGTGACGAATGATGTGCGGAGGCGCGACGCCAAAGTTGACGAGCGAGAGTTTGTTGGCGAGATTGTTGTAATGGCGGTGAATGAGCCAAAAGACCCCAACCAAAATAGGAATGAGAATCAACACCACCCAAGCGCCGTCTTGAAATTTTGTGGCGGCAAAGACCAACATCACAACGGCGGTGCAAACTGCGCCAAACCCATTAATAAACATTTTGGTCATCCATGATTTTTCAAAATGCAGGGTGGAGCCTCTTTCCATTTTTTCTTCGCCGAGATTTAATTTCCCAATCTTCCACCAGCGCCGCGCCATGCCGCCCTGCGAAAGCGTAAACGACATGAACACGCCAATCGCATACAACGGAATCAGGCGCGTCACGCTGGCGTTGAAGATGATCAAAAGAAGCGACGCAATCACTGCCAGCGTAACAATGCCGCGCGAATAAACGAGGCGGCTTCCGCGATAAGTGAGCTGACGCGGCAGAAACCCGTCTTTGGCGGCGAGAGCGCTCAGACGGGGAAAATCCGCAAAGGCGGTGTTTGCCGCCATAATTAAAATGACGGCGGTGGCGCCGATGAGCATGAGGTACAACGCGCCGCGCCCCGCGAAGATCGTGCGCGCTAGTTGCGAAATGACGGTTTCGCTTTCCGAAGGAACCGCGCCAATCGTTTTGGTGAGATACGAAATGCCCAGAAAAAGCGAGCCGAGAATCAACGACATCCAAATTAAAGTGACGCCGGCGTTTTTGCTGCGCGGCTCTTTGAAAGCCGTAATGCCGTTTGAGATCGCTTCCACTCCCGTTAGCGCGGTGGTGCCGCTGGCAAAGGCGTGCAATATCAGGAAAGGGGTGACAACCTGCGCGACGCCGTGCGCCATTAACTCAGGCGGGTCAACCACCGCGCCAAGCGTGCCGGTGACCAATAAGCGAAACAGCCCGACGCCGACGGCGATGAACATCAAGACGACAAAGAAATAAGTGGGAACTGCAAACGCCGCCCCCGATTCTTTGACGCCGCGCAAATTCATCAACATCACAAACAGAATGAACGCAATGGAAATCTCGACGCGAAAATCGTAAAGCGCGGGAAACGCGGAAGTGATTTGCGCGACGCCGGACGCAATCGAAACCGAAACGGTGAGAATGTAATCGGTTAAGAGCGAAGCCGCCGCGATCAAAGCGGGGAACTCGCCGAGATTATCGCGCGCCACAATATACGCGCCGCCGCCGTCGGGGTAGGCGTGAATCGTTTGCTCATAAGAGATGGTGACGATTGCCAGCAAAACAACGATCGCGATTGAAATTGGAAACACAATGCCAAACGCCAGAGAGCCGGCGGCGGCAAGAATCACCAAAATCTCTTGGGTGGCGTAGGCGGTGGATGAAAGCGCGTCGGAGGCGAAAACCGCCAAGCCAACCGCTTTCCCAATTGTTTGATGGGGAGAGTCCGCTGTGGATAAAGGCCGCCCGATTAACCATGATTGCCATGTCTTCGGTGGCTCGTAATCTGTTGTGCGTTCAATAATGGAGGTTTGTAAATTGTCTTCGCGATTATTCATAAAACCAGTTTGCGGATAAAAAGATATGTCCCGCGCCTGAAGGTTTGCGAGAGCAAGGCAGGATTATAGTGCAAATTCGTTTTCAGGCGGGTTTAGAATCTTTTGGTTGCGGCGGATGAACTTGCAAATGAAGAAGCTGACTGTCCTTGTCGCTCTTTACGTTGCGCGCTTCGCGCACCTGATAAGGCACGTTGGTAATGACAATGCCTTGTTGATTTTTAAGTTGCTCGCGCAGCAAGTGGGCGGTATTGGTATGCAACGCGCCGCTTAAACGATTGTTGGAAACAAACTCCGGCACAACAATCGTAATGGTTTCGCCCGGTTGGCGCTGGGCGGCAATCTCCGCGATATATTCCAACAACGGTTCCAGAAAGAGGCGATACGGCGAATCTAACATGACCATGCGTGTGCCTTCGCCCCACGTTTCCCATTTTTTGCGCACTTGTTCAAATTCCGTCGGTTCGATTAAAACATGCACGGCGGTGACGTCGCTTGACAACAGGCGCGCATAACGCAACGCGGCAAGCGTGCCTTGATGCACGCCGCTGACCGGCATGATGACGCGATGACGGATAGTATGCGGAGGCGCGACGCCAAAGTTGGCGAGCGAGAGTTCTTTTGCGAGATTTTTATAATGATGGTGAATGGCGAAGAATATCGTCACGAGTATCGGCGTAAGCAACAGCACAACCCATGCGCCTTCCATAAATTTTGTCGTCGCAAAAACAACCGTGACAACCGCCGTGCAAAGCGAGCCAAAACCGTTAATCGCGATCTTGATTTTCCAGCCTTTTTCATAGCGTAGCGTGGAGCCGGGCTCCACAATTTCCTCGCCTTCAGCAAGATGACCGATTTTCCACCACCGGCGCGCCATGCCCGCCTGCGAAAGCGTGAACGACATGAATACGCCAATCGCGTACAGCGGAATCAAGCGCGTGACGCTCGCTTGAAAAATAATAATCAACGCGGATGCGATGACCGCCAAAGACACAATGCCGCGCGAATAAACCAGTCGGCTGCCGCGATACGTCAATTGACGCGGAAGAAATCCGTCGGCGGCGTGAAGCGCGCCCAAGCGCGGAAAATCTGCAAAGGCGGTGTTTGCCGCCATAATCAAAATGAGGGTGGTGCCGCCAATCAGCATTAAGTAGGGAATGCCCCTGCCGTCAAACACGGTGCGCGCAATTTGAGAAATCACCGTTTCTTCTTCTGAAAACGCCGCTTGAGTTTGCGCCGTCAAAAAAGAAAGTCCTAGAAACAACGACCCAAGAATCACGGACATCCAAATCAAAGTAATGCCCGCGTTTTTACTGCGCGGTTCTTTGAATGCCGTAATGCCGTTTGAAATCGCTTCCACGCCTGTAAGCGCGGTTGTGCCGTTGGCAAAAGCGTGAAGCAAAAGAAACGGCGTAATTATCGTAATCGCGTTATGCGGCGTAAAATGCGGCGGCTCGACGACTAAACCCAACGAGCCGGTTAAATAGCGGAACATGCCATAGACGACCGTCATCGCCATTGCGACGACAAAGAAATACGCGGGAACGGCAAACGCCGCGCCCGATTCTTTGACGCCGCGTAAATTAATCAGCATGATAAACATGACTGCCGCAACCGCAATCCATACTCGAAATTCAAATAATGCGGGATACGCGGACACAATCTGCGCGACGCCTGATGAAACGGACACCGCCACCGTGAGGATGTAATCGGTCAGCAACGCCGCGCCCGCCGTTTGCGCGGGCAACTCGCCGAGATTATCGCGGGCAACGATGTACGCGCCGCCGCCGCCGGGGTAAGCGTGAATCGTCTGCTCGTAAGAGATGGTGACGATTGTCAGCAAAATAACAATCGCCATAGATATTGGAAATAAATATCCGTAAGCGATTGCTCCCGCCGCGGCAATCACCCCGAGAATTTCTTGCGTGGCATACGCGGTGGACGAAAGCGCGTCGGAGGCGAAAACCGCCAAGCCAATCGCTTTGCCGATTGTTTGATGAGGAGAGTCGGCTGTGGATAAAGGCCGCCCGATTAACCATGATTGCCAGGTCTTCGGTGGCTCGTAATCGGTTGTGCGTTCAATAATGGAGGTTTGTAAATTGTCTTCGCGATTATTCATAAAACCAGCTTGCAGGCAAAAAGATATGCCCTACGCCTGAATATTTGCGAGGGCAAGATAAGATTATAGTACAAATTCGTTTTTAGGCGGGTTTTGAATCTTTGGGTTGCGTCAAGGGAATTTGCAAATAGAACTTGCTGCCCTTGCCTTCTTCGCTTTCCACCCACACTTTGCCGCCGTGATTGGTCGCGATGGAGTGAACGATGGCAAGCCCCAAACCAGAGCCATGCTGGGCGCGCGCTTCGCGTTGTTTGCCGCGATAAAATTTCTCGAACAAGCGCGGAATGTCGTCGGCGGCGACGCCGATGCCCGAATCTTCAACGACGAAAATTAAATACCCGGGTTGTAATTCCGTGCGGATGGTTACGCTCTTGTTTTCGGGCGTGTACTTGATGGCGTTCTCCACGAGGTTATACACGGCTTGATGCAACAGCGCCTGATCCGCTTCCACGAGATGAGGCATATCCTTGCAAAATTCCACGCTTAAAGTAATATTTTTTTGCGTGGCTTGCAATTGCAACGCGCTGGTCACGCGCTCGATAATATCCATCACGCTCACGTTCTCAACTTGCAAACCGACGCCGAGGTCAATGCGTCCCAAGTCCAGCAGGTTGTTTACCAGACGAGACATGTTTTCCACGCCTAAGATGATCTTCTTCACATGCCCTTGCTGTTGCTCGTTCAATTCGCCGACCATTTCCAGCATGGTGGCGTAACCGCGCATGAGCGTCAGCGGAGAACGCAAGTCGTGACTGACCGTCGCCACAAACTCCGATTTGAGCGTATCCAATTCCTTGAAATGAGTGACGTCGCGCATGATGCAGACGCGCCCAATTTGACGACCTTCCACAATCACTGCGGAAGCCGTCGCCAGATAGGTGCGTTTATTCGCCAGCACGATTTCCGCGGATTGATTCTCGATAGTCGTGCTTTCCAACAAAGCCAGCAGGGATTTAAGCTTGATTGCCTTTGAGGTTTCCATGCCGCTACTCTTGTTCACGCTTTGCCCCAGAGCGGTCGAGGCGGCGTGATTGGTGAGCAATAAGCGGTTGCGATGATCGGTCACTAACACCGGGTCGGGCGTGGAGTTGAGGATGGCTTCCAATTGTCGGCGCGAGGCTTCCACGCTTAAGAACAAGTGCGCGTTGGCGACCGCTAACGCGGCTTGCCCCGCCAGCGTGGTCATAAAGCGAACGTCTGAATCGGAAAATTTGTGCGGCTGTTCAAATCCCGCCCAGACGACGCCGTAATAACGATTTTCATGGCGCAACGCCACAGCCAGCAAAGCCAGCGGTTGCGGCGCGTCAAAGGCTAATTCGCGCGAACGACTCAAATTCGGGATGACCAGTTTTTCCTGACTCTGCGCCAGCGCAAGGATTTGGTCGTCAAGATGGGAGTACGTATCTTGCGCGGCTCCTAACGCAAAACGCGAGGGCAATTCTACAAAAGTGTCGGGCAGAATGCTGGGCGAGAGAACGACAGTCACTGAATTCGCGCCGGTGGAAAGGATCGCTTCCAAAACCGGTTTGACCGCGTCCTGCATTTCAAGACTGGACGAAACGCCTTGACTGACGCGCAAGAGGCTGTTAATTTCTCCGAGACGCGCCTGCAAGCTGGAGCGCATCTGTTCAAACGCGCCGCGCAATTGACCGACTTCGTCCACGCCGTCCACTTGCAGCGGATGGTCGAGGTTGCCTTGCGCAATTCGATTCGCTTCGGCGGCGAGGCTTTGCAGGGAACCCGTCACCACGCGCAAGCCCACGCGCAAAGAAATCATCGCGACAATCGCGAGGAAAACGATCATGAGCGAAAGCGGCATGGCGATATTTAACGCCAGCTGTTGCGCTTGTTGCGCGGGGATGGTCAGCACTACCGACCAGGGCCGCCCAACTACGGGTTGGTAATAAACCAGTTGCCGCGTTCCATCCGAGGCGGTGTCGTCGTAGAACGCCGCTTCCATGCCGCGTTGACCGTTGTAAGTCGTCGTGAGTTGTCTTGGGTCTGAGTGATAAATGACGCGGCTATTCTCGTCTAGTAAAAAGCCCGCGCCGCCGAGTTTTTCCATGTTGTTGATGCTTTCAATCAACGGCAAGGTCAGCGGATTCGTTTCAAGCGTCGTGCGCCCAATTAAGACGCGTTGCACTTGTCCAGCTTTGTCCACAATGGCGACGAGAAAAGAAACGCGCGCGGACGCCTCCGACGTTGCCGGCGGAATGGAATAAATCTGCGTCAGCACGCCGTTGGAAGCGAGGATCAAGCCCATGTCTTCGTCGGGGTACAACTTGAAATTTGGGATTGCAGAATCCGGATAGCCCGCCAATAAAGTTTTATCGTTGGCTTTCAGCACAAAAAATTGATCAAAATACGGCACGGCTTGAATGCGCAAACCAATGATGGATTTCAACTCGTCCCCGGTGGAGTCCAACAAACGCGGGTCGGAAGCCAATTGGACTGTCAGGTTTTGTCCCGTTTCGAGGAAGAACGGTACGCTCTGCGCGGCTGATTCGGCGGCGCTGGAAAGGCGGTCTTGCAACATGCCGCGCGCCGCGCGACCCGCCACCACCCAATCCCCAATCAACAAGGTCAACAGCAAAAGCGAGATAAAAGCGCCGACCGCAAATAGAAAACGCGATTCAAGACTCTTCTCGCCCGGCGAGGGTTGCAAAGGCTGTTTGTCGCCCCACAAAGCCGGGAACGCCATAGAAAAGAATTGCGCCACAACGCCGCCCACCAGCATCTCGCCGCTAAAAGCCAGCGTGACAATGCCCGCGTTACTCAGCGCAAAATCCAAACGCGCCGTGGCTGGCGCCGCGGCGTCTACGCCCCATTGGGTGAACAGCGAACTGACAATATAGAATAATGTATGAAGCGGAATTAACAACAAGGCGCCGACCAGCGGTTGGCGCAACAAACCATACGCGGGCGTCCGGTAGCGTTGGCGCATGTTCGTGGAGTACCACGCGCCCAATAGGGCAAGTTCGACAATGGGAAAAAGAGAATATGAATCCCAAGCGCCGCGCAAGAGTCCCGCAAACGCGCCCAACGCCGCCGCGCCGATGGGACCCAACAGCCCCCCGCCCAACAGCCAAGGAATGGCGGAAAAAACCATTAGCGCAGAACCCGGATTGGCGGGTATGCCTGGGAAGGGGCGCGCGGAATCGGACGTCAGTTTTAGCTCAATAAATAAATTTGCGATTGGAATTAAAATAAAAAAGGCGATGAAAAATCCCCACTCGCGCCCTTTCCACGCGGGTTGGTACGCGCGCCAACGCAACAACGCATACGCCAATGTTCCAAGCAAAAATAACCACACAATCCAACCGGCAAGAGTGGGGGGAGCGGGAAATGGGACGCCTGCAAGAAGCGTGAAAAAGAATTCCATTATTTTTTGAATTATAGCCTAAATCATACAAGCGTGGACGCAAGTTCGCCCAGCGTTATCCGTTGCATAATTCCAATACGCGCTCAAAGACTTGCGTTGCGTTTAGCTTGTCCGAGTCAATGACGACCGCGTCTGCGGCGGGGCGCAACGGCGCAACCGCGCGCGTTGAGTCAATCAAGTCGCGCTCGATCATGTTTTTGAGGATTTCAGCGTAATCGGCTTTCTCGTTGCGCGCGACGATTTCATCATATCTGCGTTTGGCGCGTTCTTCCGCGCTGGCGTCCAAATAAATTTTTAGTTCCGCTTCGGGAAGAACGACGGTGCCGACGTCGCGCCCGACCATAACAACCTTTCCGCGCAAGCCGATGCGACGCTGACGCTCAAATAACGCCTGACGTACGCCGGAGTATGCGGCAACGATTGAGACGTTCGCGTCCACGTCGCCGGCGCGCATATCCCAAGTGACGTCTTTTTCTCCAACGACCACATCGTAGGCGCGCCCGTCGCGCTTAGACGGCGGACGAATATCTATTTGCGCTTTTTGCGCGAGCTCGGTGACTGCGGCTTCGTCGCGCAAATTCAGATCGCGCTGAAGCGCAATCCACGTCACGGCGCGATACATCACGCCCGTGTCAAAAAATAAATAACCAAGCGCATCGGCGAGGTTGCGTCCGAGAGTGGATTTGCCCGACGCGGCGGGACCGTCGAGGGCGACGATGGAAGGGGGGAATTTTTTTGTCATGTTTTCGTTGCCAACTTCAGATGAACTCCAAAATTATTTGCTGATGTTCCGCGCCCTCACCCCAGCCCTCTCCCGCAGGGAGAGGGGGACGACCACGCGGAGAAACAATCAAACGCTTCACCCCCAGCCCTCCCCGCAGGGAGAGGGGACTCCCTTCCCCTTGCGGGGGAAGGGTTGGGGATGAGGGAGTGTTCTGCGTAACGTCAATTATTTATCAAGAAAAAGGTCGTCGCGCGCCCAGAGGATGACGGTCTCGCCCGATTGCGGCATTTCACGCAACGCAACCCAGCGCATCCAATCTTTGGGCAGGGCGACGTTCCACGAAGGATTTTGTCGCCATGTAAAATCTTGTCCGCGATAGGCGGAGGCAAGCGCGGGGTTATTTTGAAGCGGGGTAATGACAAAATCGGGCGCGCTGGATATATCCAACGATTCAACGACGGCGACTTGATGGTCGCGCAAAGCCCATTCCAACGCGGGGGAATGGACGCCAGCGATGACAACCGGCGCGGAGTTCGCGTCGCCCGCGCTCCATTTAGACAGCTCGCTGACGGTTGCTTGAAGAAGATTCACCTGCGCGGGAACGTTTGCGGGGCGCCACAATTCAGGGTAATAAGTTGTTCCGCGTAAACCGGCCGCGCCAAGCGTTCCGGCAAAGCCCAGCGCTCCGCAGGTCAGCGCCAATCCCCACACTCCGCCAATCCGCGCGCTATGAAACGACCAACCGGCCGCGACAAGCGCCAGACTAAATATAAGCAAACATGCCGCGCCGATTAATAACCAGAAGCGCATCGCATATTGCGCAGAGTCGGTTGGATTCCAAACCATGCCTGCAAAATCAAGCCATGCAAAAATCCAGACGAATGCGGTGAGCAGAACGACGCCAATTACTTCGACGCGTTCGTCAACGAAGAAGTCCACGTTGCGCGTGAGTTCAAGCGCCGCCAGCGCCCAAAGTGGAATCAACGCCCAAGCGAGGTCGCTGATTTGGCGAGAGGGAATAAAAACCGCCAGCGCCAACGCGACAAAAAACCAGACGCTCAATGAAATGACGCGCCGGCTACCCTTCCACCAACCGCGAATGACGGCGCTCAGCGCGAGTAAAACGCCGAGCGGTTGATAAATCAGAAGCGAGAAAAGCGCCCGGCTGGCAGGGACGTCGGAAACGTAAGTCCAGCGTGAAATAAATTCAGGGATGGACGCCAGCGCGGCGCTAAGTCCGTTGGGAACGGCGAAGAAGAGCGTGCCGACGACAATCAACGTGACGAGAAACGGAACAAGAGATTCTTGAAGGTTGAACGTCCGACGTTCAACGCTTTCGGAGGTGTGGCGAAACGACAAGGCTTGGTAAATTGCATACGCGATTCCAAGACCAAGAACGCCCGCCCAAATGGACGCTCCGCTGAGGAGGGCGAGCGCGGCGAAAAAACTTGCGCCGCGCAATTTATTTTGATTGAAGAAGCCCCACGCAAAAAGTAGGAATGCAATCGCAAAGATGGGACTCGCGGCTTGGCGCGATAGCGCAACCAACCCCGGGTCGAGAGCAATAAAAAAGGCGATGAACAAACTCGAGCGAGGTTTGATGCGTTCCGCAAAGAGGCGCGGCGCAAAAACGAGCAGACTGCCCATCAGGGCGGGAAAAAATCGGGCGAGGAAATTTGTCCCGCCGCCGTAAATAAAAAATAAAACGGACGTTGAAAGAATGTAAAACGGATGCGGGGCAAGCGCGGGTTTGAGACCTTGCGCGATGCGCAGGGCTTGCAAAGCGGGCGCGGCTTCCGCGTCGGCGAGGGGCAACGCGCCCAGTTGAATGAAACGAAGGGCAATGGCGAGCAAAAAAGCCAGCGCGTACAGCCAGCCTTCGCGTTTGAAATGTCGGTAAGTCATAGGGCAATTGTAATCGGTTATGGCGTATCCCCAATAATTTCCAAACCGCTGGGCGGATTTGCTTCGATCTTTCGACACTCTGCGGCGGCGCAGGTTTTTAATTGTCCCAGCCATGTGCGCAGGCTGGAAAGAATTTTAGGGTCAAGGCTTGAAGCGCGGTTATTTAATTGATCGGGGTCGGCGCGCAAATCGTAATATTCCAGTTCGCCGTTTTGATATTCGACGTATAAAAATTTTTCCGTTCTCACGCCGCGATACGCGCCGCCGCCGATTTGCTGGAGATAAGCGTCGTAAACGGAATCGGGATATTCAAACGTCGTCGTTTGACTGGACGGGGCGAGAAGAGATATTGGAATGAGCGCTGATTTTGGCGCAGTCCAAGCCCCCATCTCAATCGGCAAACCTGTGCGCCACTCCACAGGCTGTTGCGTTTGAGGTTGCAAGAAGGGTAGGAAAGAACGCCCATCCACAAAGTCGGCGACGGCGACGCCCGTCATTTCGGCGATGGTTGGAGCAAGGTCTACGTTTGCGACCATCGGCGTAATTTTTAAATTGGATTGAATCCCTGGACCGCGAACCAGCAACGGGACGCGGATATCCTCCTCGTAAGCCGTCCCCTTCCCCGATGGAAGTCCATGTTCGCCGATGTGAAATCCATTATCCGACGTGAAAAAAATATAAGTATTGTCCAGTTGCCCGTTTTGTTCAAGCTGACGAATTACTTCGCCGACCATTTCATCCACAGATTGCAAAGATTGAACGCGACGCCGGTAAAGATTGTCCACGTCTGCGTTATCGAGTTGGGCGCCGAGCGCTTCCAAAGAGCGAACGGCGCTGGGCTTGTCGCTTAAATCTTTTTCCTTGAACGATGATTTTTTAGGATAGGTTAAATCAGGAAGCGTGTCGAGGTGACGACGCGCGGGCGTGGAAGGTCCATGAGGTCCATAAACGGAAAGTAGGAGGAAAAAGGGCGAAGCGTCCGCAGCGCGTTGATTGATGAAGGCAAGCGCTTTTTGTTTAATGACGTCCGTGCTGTAATCCTCGGCGGCTTTGCCATACTGGACCTGTTTGCCGTTTTCATTCATCCGATAATTGTAATAAAAATCGTTGTTGCCTTTTTGAGTGACAAAAACATGCCAATCCGTCCAGCCCGGCGGAACATAATCCCTGCCCGCTGAAAAGGGATAGCCGTTTAAATATTTGCCCATTAAAGACGTTTTATATCCCGCGCGCTTTAACCAAACCGCGATGGTTTCCGCTTCGTTGCCGTTGAAAAAAAACGTATTGAAGCCGCCTTCGGGGGAAGTGTTTGAAAGAATATCCGTATTGTGCGGATATTGTCCGCGCAACATGGAAGCGCGCGAGGGGCAACACAAAGACGCAGCCACAAAATAATTTGTGAAGGTCGCGCCTTTTTGCGCGATGAGCGCGTCTGTGTTTTTCATGTAAGGCAGGAGAGTTAAATCCATGTCGTCGGTAAGAACGATAATGATATTGGGTTGCGTTTTTGAAAGCCCCATAGATTTAAACGCGCCGCAAGAAGATCCGCCAACGCCTAGAATTAAAAAGAACGCGATAATTTTTGCAAGCCGATTTTTCATCTGGTGTAAATGAACTCCTTTGACGACGACCTCAACGCGCTAGTATAGCATGGCTTTTGAGCGAAACGATTCTACGAATTGACTCCCAACGCGGACTTGCGACCAACAGGCGCTTGAACGCAAGCAAAAAAATCGCGGGAAAATTTACTATGCTCTACTCTCTTCCCTCCAATCCCTAATCGCCTAATTCCTAATTACCTCCCTTCCCTCCCATGCTATAATCCCCCTCACTATGCTCAAAAACTTCGTAAAACTATTCAGCGGCGACCCGACCAAGAAGACTGTGGACAAATTCGCGGGGATTGCCGCGCAGGTCAACGCGCTTGAGGCGCAATTTGAATCTTTAACCGACGATCAACTCCGCGCAAAGACGGATGAGTTTAAGGCGCGGTTGCAAGCATTAAACCCCCCGCTTGTCGGGGGGCAGGGGGGGGCGGACGAAGAAACCCTCAAATTCGAGCGCGAAGCATTGGACGAGCTCCTCCCCGAAGCCTTCGCCGCCGCGCGCGAAGCGTCCAAACGCACGATTGGCTTGCGCCATTACGACGTGCAAATCATCGGCGGCGCGGCGTTGCATCGCGGCTCCATCGCGGAGATGAAAACGGGCGAAGGCAAAACGCTCGTGGCGACGATGCCCGTTTACCTCAACGCGCTCACGGGGCGCGGCGTGCATTTGGTCACGGTCAACGATTATTTGGCGCGCCGCGACGCGCGTTGGATGGCGCCCATTTATCACGCGCTTGGTTTGAGCGTCGGCGTGTTGCAAATGGCGGCGGCGACCGAGAACGGCTTAAAAGCGTTCATCGTGGATTTCGAACGCGAGTCGCCGCATGAAGACCAACAGCATTTGCGTTTGGCGGAGCGCGTCGAGGCGTACAACGCGGACGTTGTCTTCGGCACGAATTCCGAATTTGGCTTCGATTATCTGCGCGACAATATGGCGATGCGTCTCGACGCCCGCGTTCAACGCGGACATTATTTCGCCATCGTGGACGAAGTGGATAACGTCCTCATTGACGAAGCCCGCACCCCGCTGATTATTTCAGGTCCTTCTTCGGGCGATTTGGAATACTACGGGATTATGGCGAACATCGTCAAACAGTTGAAGGCGGAAGATTACGAGGTCAACGAAAAAGACCGCAACGTCTCAATGACGGAAGTCGGCATTAGCCACGTTGAAGAGCTTTTGGGCGCTCCGCTTCTCGATCCAGACCGCCCCGAAGATTTAACTCCCGAACAAGCGCGTTTGACCGGCTTTCTCGAACAATCTTTGCGCGCGCAATTTTTATTTCATCGCAACAAAGAATATCTCGTGTCGGGCGGTAAAATTATCATCGTGGACGAATTCACGGGGCGGCAAATGCCGGGGCGCAGATGGAGCGACGGTTTGCATCAAGCCGTTGAAGCCAAAGAGGGCGTCAAGGTCGAGCCTGAAAACGTGACCTACGCCACCATCACCTTGCAAAATTATTTCCGCATGTATAAAAAACTCGCGGGCATGACGGGCACGGCGCTGACCGAAGCCGAAGAGTTCAACAAGATTTATAAAATCGAAGTCGCGCCCGTTCCCACCAACCTCGAATATCAATCCCTGCGCTCCGACGCGACGCTGATTGAACACAAAGCCAAAGACGAAGAAGGCTATCAATATTCCTATTACACCGTTAAAGACTCCCCCTCATCCCCAGCCCTTCTCCCGAAGGGAGAAGGGAGTCTATTATCCCCCTCTCCCTCTGGGAGAGGGGTTAGGGGTGAGGGCAAAATATTTTATAAAAGAAAAGATTATCCCGACGTCATCTTTCGCACGGTGGAAGCGAAACTGCGCGCCATTGTCGCGGAGATTGTCCGCTATCACGCGCTGGGACGCCCGATGTTGATTGGCACGACCTCTGTGGAATCCTCGGACCAACTCTCGGAACGCCTCAAGCCTGAGCCGGTTCGCCGTTTAATGCAAGTCACTCTTGTTCGGCGCGCTTACATGCAAGCCAAAAAATTGGAAGAAGACGGACGCCTCATTACAGAACTCGCGCCTTTCAATGAACCGATTGAAAAAATCACGCCCGACGCCTTGCGTAAATTTATTCAGCCGCATGGCGTGACCAATATCAACCCTGAAGAGCAAAGCAATTTACAGATTTTGCTTGAGACGCTAAACCTGCCTGAAGAAGCCAGTGGGCGACTAAAGGCGATTATGCAAGGCGGCGTTCCGCATCAAGTCTTGAACGCGCGCAAGCACACCGAAGAATCGCAAATCATCGCGGACGCGGGCGCGTTTGGCGCGGTGACGATTGCCACCAACATGGCGGGGCGCGGCGTGGACATCAAACTCGGCGGCGAACTCGCGGAAGAAGTTATCGCGGGCGTGAATCATGTGTTAGGCAAAGCGGGCTTTGATATGACTCCCGAAGAGCGGCGGCAGGCTTTGTTGAAAATTGATCCGTCGCAATACGGAATTTACGACGCCGAAGTAAAACACTTCCTCCAATATTTTGAGGATATGGAGCGCGTCAAAGAACTCGGCGGATTGCACGTCATCGGCTCGGAGCGTCACGAAGCGCGCCGCATTGACAACCAGTTGCGCGGACGCGCCGCCCGTCAAGGCGACCCCGGTTCATCGCGTTTCTATCTCTCGTTGCAAGACGACCTCATGCGACTGTTCGGCGGCGAGCAAGTCAGCGGAATGATGGAACGTCTCAAGGTGGACGACTCGCTTCCGTTGGAAGTGCGCCTCGTCAGCAATATCATCGAAAGTTCGCAGACCCGCGTGGAGGGCGCGAACTTCGACGTCCGCAAACATCTACTGGAATACGACGACGTTTTGAACAAACAACGCCAGCAGATTTATTCGCAACGCGACAGAATTTTTGTCAAAGAAGATTTGAGCGCCGACGTGGCGGACATGCTTCAAAACGAAGTGACCAAGCGCGTGGGCATTGGGCTCACGGACGAAGAAGGTCCGTGGAAACTGATCGCCTGGCTCGACCAAGTTCAGCCGCCGTTTGAATCGTTGAACGGCTTGTTCCCGTCTTACGGCTTTAAGTTAATTTTGAACGAGATTGACCCCTTAAACCTTCAACCTTCAACTTTAAACATCATCTCCCGCGCCGTCGAAGCGGAGGAGGCGCATACGCTCCGCGCGATTGAATCTCTGGTGGAAAAAACGCGCGAGGCTTTTGAGACGCAAACCAACGAACGCGACGATACGCTCGACGCTTATTTTGAAGGTCTGCGCGACATGGCAGAAAAGCCGCGTCCGCAAAAAATTCTTGAAGAGATTAACGCGCTAGTCCATTTGCAGTTGCGGCTGAATAATGAAACCCTGCGCGCGCTGAGCGCCGACCCGGCGACGGCGAAAGAAGATATTCAAGATTTAGTCGCGCAACAGCTGACCATGCTCAACGCCAAACGTCTCGTCGGCGCGATTGATATTCGCGTGGGCGAACCCATTCAATGGCCCAGTTCGCTCCCTGAGGGGTGGGATAATCTTTCCGATGTGGTGATGCAATCCGCGCGCGAAGGGCTTGCTCGCAAGCGGGAACGGTTGAACAATCAGATTTCGCGCGACATGGATATTTTGTTGCAACGCGACGGCGCCAACGACGACGCGGGCAAACTGCGTTTGTTGGTAACGCTCTCGTATGGCTCGCACACCGCGTTTGATCCTAAAACGCATAAGCAGGTCAAGCAGGCGTTTCAGCGCTTTGCTTACGTCTTCCTCGCCGCGCAATTGCTGGAAGGAAAAGAAGCGCCGGATGTGGTTGAAGACGCGATGGAGCATCTTGATTCCGCCGAAGAAACTTTGCGCGCCGCTTGGGGGCAAAGCGAGTTTATGCGCCTGAGTCAGAACGCGACGAAACTTGCGGATTTCGGACCCGCCGCGCGAATCGCATTCGGGGAGAATCGACTCGCGGAAGCGCCGACCGCGCTCGGGGAGTCTGACCGCGCGGCGCTGGTTGCGGCGCTAGGCAGCTACGTCCTCAACGAAGTCCATCGGCAATTGTTGTTGAGCGCGTTCAGCGAGTTATGGGTTGAATACTTAACGAAAGTGGAAGCCTTGCGCATTTCCATCGGCTTGGAGGCTTACGCACAGCGCGACCCGCTGGTACAATATAAGGGACGCGCGTCGGAAATGTTCCAACAATTGCTTGAAGACGTGCGCGGATTGGTGATTAGCCGCGCGTTTGCGGCAAGACCGCGCCGCGTGGAAATTGCGCCGCTTGAAGCGCCTGAACTTGAAAGCAAAAAAGTTGTCGCGCCCAGTCAAGTTAAGTTGGACGGCGGCGGTAAAAAGAAAAGAAAACGGCATTAAACTTTTAGAGGCAGATTGCAAGCCAACAACACCACGCAACTAAATCATTTTTTCTCCCTTCCGAAGGTGGAATTACATCGCCATCTTGAAGGGTCTTTGCGTTTGACGACGATGCTGGACGTCGCCCGCTTGCATGGCGTGACGGTGCCAGCCAGTATGTTTAACTTAAGCGGGTTGGTGCAAGTGCAAGACCGCGACCCAATGACCTTTACGAATTTTCTCGAAAAATTCAAAACGCTGCGGCTTTTTTACAAATCTCCCGACGTCATTCATCGCGTCACGAGCGAAGCGATTGAGGACGCCGCCAAAGACAACATTCGTTATCTGGAGTTGCGTTTTACGCCCGTAGCGTTGAGTCGCGCGGAAGGCTTTCCCATGAGCGACGTTGTAGATTGGGTGATTGTCAGCGCCAAGGAAGCCGCGCAAAAATATAATATCAAAGTGGGGTTGATCGCTTCGGTGAACCGCCATGAAAGTCCCGAGTTGGCGGAAGAAGTGGCGTTGTTGGCGGCGAATCGCATTAAAGATGGAATCATTGGCATAGATATGGCGGGCAACGAAGCGGAGTTTCCATCCAAGCCGTTTCACTCGATTTTCAAAGAAGCGAAACAGGCGGGCTTGCATGTGACCATTCACGCGGGCGAGTGGGGACCTGCGGAAAACATTCGCGACGCGATTTTGAATCTCGGCGCGGAGCGCATCGGGCATGGCGTGCGCGTGATGGAAGATGAAAGCGTCGTCGCGCTGGCGAAGGAACGCGGCACAGTTTTTGAAGTCTGCATCACCAGCAATTATCAATCGGGCGTGGTGAAGGCGTTGCCGGAACATCCTCTGCCGCGTATGTTTGAAGCGGGCTTGAACGCGACGCTCAACACCGACGACCCCAGCGTCTCGCGCATCACGTTGACGCACGAGTTCCAACACGCGCGCGAAGGGTTGAAAATTCCGCAGGACGTTTTGAAGCAAAGCGTCGTCAATGCGGCGCAAGCGTCTTTCTTGAAAGATGGCGAGAAGGCTGAGTTGGTGGCGAGGTTGAAGACGGAGTTGGGGTTGTAAAAAAGTTAGTGTTTTAAGCGGGATTTTGTATTGGTCAGGGATAGGCTACACACTTTTTTGAACCACGGAGTCACGGAGTCGCGGAGAAAACCAGAGGAAAAACTCTGTGTCTCGGCGTCTCCGTGGTAAAAGGCTTTTGTTCAACAGTTACTTGACCAATACAGTTTTAAGCGGGATTTTCTTGCGAATTTTCCATCTATAGAGGTTAAGATAATGATTTTGAAAATCTTCTACCGAAAATATCCGCAAAACAAGGCGTTTTGGCTGGTTTAAATTCCAAATATTTATCTTAATGTCTATAGTTGCCATAAAAAACTTTAGGTTTATCGAAAAATTTATCTTCTTTTTACGAGGTCTCTTCGTGTCTGACTCCCCCAAGGTTGCCCCCGCCACCCCGTTAAATCCGCGCCGTCGCGGAATCATCATCGGCGCGTCCGATGGAATCGGCGCCGCGCTGGCGCGCAAAATGGCGCAGGAAGGCTTTGCTTTGGCGCTTGCCGCGCGTCGCAAAGACAAACTCGACCAACTCTGCAACGAGATTAATTCCGCCGCGAGCGAGACCCGCGCGTTGGCTTACGCCCACGACGTCGCCAACTACGCCGAAGTCCCCGCCCTGCTCCGCAAAATGGTCGCCGACCTCGGCGGGCTGGACGTTTTCGTTTTTATGGCGGGAATCAATTTGCCGCCCGGCTTGAATAACTACAATTTTGAAGGCGACCGCAAGATGATTGAAGTGAATCTCATCGGCGCGATGGCGTGGCTCAATCCCATCGCGGAGATGTTCCAAAACGCGAAGGCGGGGCAAATCGTGGGAATCTCATCCGTCGCAGGAGATCGCGGACGGGTGGGCAATCCCGGCTACAACACCTCCAAAGCCGCGCTGACAACCTATCTCGAAGCGTTTCGCAACCGCCTCACCCGTCACGGCGTCAACGTGTTGACGGTCAAGCCGGGCTTCGTCAATACGGAGATGGTCAAAGCCGCGCAAGGCGGGACGCCGTTGATGATTGAACCCGAAAAAGCCGCCGCCGATATTTTCAACGCGATGCGCAAACGCAAACAGGTTGTTTACACCGCGTCTTTATGGCGTTGGGTGATGCTCGTCATTCAACACATCCCATCCATCATCTTCCGCCGCTTATCGTTTTAGGGTTGGAAGGTTTAAGGTTGGAAGGTTGAAAGTCAACCTTCGACCTTTTGACCTTCGACCTTCCAACTTCCAACTTTCGACCTTCAACTTGCAACCTTCAACCTTCACCCAACTTGAGAACTTCGGACACTCGCTGAATGCCCCGTCGTATCTCTGCAAAGTAAATATCCCCGAAGAAATTCACGCGGCGTTTTACCTTGCAAAAAAAACGGGCATCGCCGTCACAGCGCGCGGCGCGGGACGCAGCTACAACGACGCGGCGCTCAACGGCGGCGGGATTATCCTCGACATGCGCGGCATGAACGCCATTACGCGCTGGGATAAATCCACAGGCAAAATCGTCGCGCAACCCGGCGTCACGCTGGAACAACTTTGGCAAAAAGTGGAACCCGACGGTTGGTGGCCCCCCGTCGTCTCTGGCACGATGAAAACCACGTTGGGCGGATGTCTCAGCGCGAACATTCACGGCAAAAATAATTTCAAAGCGGGGCCCATCGGCGAGCATGTGGTTGAGTTCACCGCCGTATTGCCCACCGGCGCGGAAGTGACTTGCTCCCCTCAAAAAAACGCGGACTTGTTTTATGCGCTGATTAGCGGCTTGGGGATGCTGGGAATTTTTACATCTATCACTTTGCAAATGAAACGGCTCTACTCAGGGCTGTTGCGCGTGGACGCTTTCCCCGTTGCGCATCTTCACGCGCAACTTTCCGCGTTGCAAGCAGACGCGCCGCGCAACGATTACATTGTCGGCTGGATGGATTGTCTCGTGGGCGGCGCTTCGCTGGGGCGCGGACAAATTCACGCGGCGCGGAATCTCAGCGCGGACGAAGACCCCAACCCGCCAGAGACGCTGAAAATTGAAAATCAAATTTTGCCGGCGCGTATTTTCGGCGTCTTTCCAAAATCCATGTTGCATTATTTTATGTCGCCGTTTATGAACAATCTCGGCGCTTGGGGCATCAACTCCGCGAAATACATCGCCTCGCTACGCAAACATACTTTTCGCCAATCGCACGCCGCGTTTCATTTTCTTTTGGATTACGTCCCCGGCTGGGAGCTTTCCTACGGCGCGAATGGATTGATTCAACACCAATCTTTTCTTCCCAAAGAAAACGCGGAATCTGTCTGGACCGAGATGTTGCGCCTGTCTCACCGCTACGGTCTTCCCCCGTATCTGGGAGTCACTAAGCGCCATCGCCCCGATTCGTTTTTACTCACTCACGCGGTGGACGGTTTCTCGCTCGCTCTTGATTTCAAAATCACAAACGCCAATCGCGCGCAACTCGGCAAGATGTTGCAAGAGTTCGATAAAATTATTTTGCAAGCGGGCGGCAGATTTTACTTCGCCAAAAACAGCGAAACGACGGCGGAAACCGCGCGCGCATTTTACGGCGAAGAGACGCTGGAGAAATTCAGAAAACTAAAAAAACGTTGCGACCCAAACGGGTTGTTGGAGTCGAATTTGTATCGCAGACTTTTTGGATAGTTTGCGGAATGCGAAATTCGCAATCCGCAAAAGCCTATGAAAAAAATCGTCGTTCAAGACTTGGGATTAATTGAATACGAAGCCGCATGGAAATTGCAGGATGAATACGCGGCGGAAATCGCGGAGGGAAAACGTCCGCCGACGCTTTTGTTGCTGGAACATCCCCACGTTTACACATTTGGCAGAACTGGTCATGCGGAAAATTTGTTGTGGAGCGCGGAACAGCTAAAACAAAAAGGCGTCTCCGTTCATTGGGTGGATCGCGGCGGCGACGTCACTTATCACGGACCAGGACAGTTGGTGGGGTATCCGCTGTTGCCCCTCACCCCCATCCCCTCTCCCGAAGGGAGAGGGGTGGATTACGTTGGTTACGTTCGCAACTTGGAGAAAATGATTATCATCGCGCTGGCGCGTCTTGGAATTGCGGTAGGACAACGGGCGGGAAAAACAGGCGTATGGATTCAATCCGACGTTCACTCGCGCTGTCCGCGTTGCAAACCCGAAGACCGGCAAAAACCCGCGAAGGTCGCCGCCATCGGCGTTAAGGTGGATGCGCGCGGCGTCTCGCGGCATGGCTTCGCGCTGAACGTCAATCCCGATATGGATTATTGGAATGGCGTCGTCGCTTGCGGATTATCCGAGCCAGTCGTTGCGCTGGCGGATTTGCTTGAACCGGTTCCATCCATGCAAGGCGTAAAAGCTGAAATCATCAAAGCGTTCTATGCTACGTTCGAAAAATAAAAAACGCTCGGCGTTGGATTGCGCCGAGCGTTTTTGTTTACGCTGAAATTGCGGAAGGCGGTTGGTTATCTTGATAGCGGAAGAACGCGCGAACGCCCGCCAGCGCAATGAAAGTAAGAATAGTTAGCGCCCACAGCGCAATGCCTCCATACGGCGCGGGGATGGCGACAATCGCATCCACGATAAACAAAATCAACATGGGGACTCCAATGAACGCTGTCCACAAACGCAGGGGGCGTTCCGCGTTGAGCAGGGGATGATCCATCAGGCTGGCGACCAATCCGATAATCCAAAAAATGAACAGGAAAAAACTTTGCAAGCCGGGGAAGGTAAAACCTGAACGGCTGAAAAGATGAGAGATATAAATGGCGGGCACGACGGCGTACAAGCCGCTGATGATGATGGGACCAAAACCCGTCTTTGGGCGCATCAGCGCCACGATACCCCATAAGACCAAAGCGTACATGGCGATAACCATCAAGCGGAAAACAAAATGCCATAGCCATAAACCAACCAGCGCAAGGAGCATGAGAATGGCGGAAAGCGTTCCCCATGCTTTTGTGACCGTGTCCGCATTAATGATAAGCGGGTCTTGCCCGACCATTTTGTTGATTTCTGAAAGCGGCACGTTTTGATATTTGCCTTGATTCAGAACATGCAGTTCCGTGCGCGTGAGCAAGAAGCCTTGATTGTAGCGCGTTTGGTCAATGCTGGTTATTTCGCCCGTGGTATCTATGGCGACGATCATGTTTTGCCCTTGATTGTCTTTGCCGTTAATCAGAACAAGCGGCTGTTTACCGCTCACTTCCGCTACGCCGTTTGTGATTTTAATTTCGGGAACTTGTCCCTTGGCGTAAGCGCCGCGAATGGCGGCGGAAGCTGAAAACATGGTCGCGCCGAAACCAACGGTCAACACGCACGCGATGAGCGCAGTAAAGATAAAGAGAAACAGAATCGCGCTCCCGACGCTTTTCTGAGTCGCTTTGCGATAAAAGGCGAGACTGCCCAGCGGCATGACCATGCCGCTGAACAACCAGCCGACTTGGGAAAGACAGCCCGGATTATCCGGTTGGACTTGCGGAACTTGCGCAATCTGCGGAGTTTGTTCAGGCGACGGGGCTTGTTCGGGTTGCGGGTCTTGCGGGATTGATTCCATAGTTTCTCCTTGTTTTTGGGGACGCGGCTGATACCCTTATACTCTCAAAATTAGGACGCGGACGAGCGCTGAGAACGCGGATTCAAAGCGTTTTTTTCTGGCGCTTCGTCAAAAAAATCCGCGTTCATCTGCGTTTTCAGCGTCCCAAAAACAAAATGTAAGGGTCTCAAGGGACGCGACTAAAATTTCGCGCCATTCTCCTATTGTATCGCTATTGGGCAGACGAGAGGCGCAATCGCCGACGGTTTCGAGTGGAGCGCAAAACTGCAGGTAAAGAGGGGAGAATGCGGGAAATTCTGCTGGCGCTTGGAATTAGCGCGTGAACCCAAGCGCGTTTCAAACGCAACCTGCATTTTTACTCAACTCGCTTTGGCTTATAATCTACGCATGAATGAAAGCTCTCTCCCTATCCCATCAATTACGGACTGCAAATTATGAATTCAATTGCCATACTCGATTTCGGATCCCAATACGCGCAGATTATCGCGCGTCGCGTACGCGAAGCAAACGTCTATTGCGAAATATTCCACTGGGACGCGCCGCGCGAAGAGATTTTTTCCATCAATCCCAAAGGCTTCATCCTTTCGGGCAGTCATCATTCCGTTTACGAAGAGGGCGCGCCCTATATTCAAAAATTCGTCTTTGAAACGGGCTTGCCGATTTTTGGGATCTGCTATGGAATGCAAGCGCTGACTCACGCGCTCGGCGGGCAGGTGGATGCGTCCGAGCGCCGCGAATACGGCGACGCCGTCATTCATCCGCTTGTCCCCGGCACAATACTGGACGGCATTTCCAAAGTGTGGATGTCGCACGGCGACCGCATTACGAAAATGCCCGCTGGGTTTATCGCCTTAGCTAAAAGCGGACACAGCCCCTTTGCGGCGATAGGCGACATGCAAAGAAAATATTTCGGCGTACAGTTTCATCCCGAAGTCAATCACACGCCCAACGGCGTCGAACTGCTCAAACATTTTGCGATTGACGTCTGCGGCGTCAAACCAGATTGGACTCCTGATTCCATTATTGAAGAAAGCGTTAAAAAAATTCGGGCGCAAGTCGGCAAAGAGCGCGTTCTCGTCGCGGTCAGCGGCGGCGTGGATTCAACCGTCATGGCGGCGCTGGTGAACAAAGCGATTGGAGCGCAACTCGTGGCGGTCTTTGTGGATACGGGACTCTTGCGAAAGGGCGAGGGCGAGCAAGTCATCGCCGCGTTGCGCGACGGGCTGGGCGTGGAGCTGGTCGCCGTCGAAGCCAGCGCGGATTATTTCGCGGCGCTGAAAGGAGTCACCGACCCCGAACAAAAACGAAAAATTGTCGGCGAGAAGTTTATTCGCATTTTTGAAGAGCAGGCAAAGAGCGTGGGTCTGCCGAAGTTTTTAGCGCAGGGGACGATTTATCCCGACGTGGTTGAATCCTCCGCGTCCGATGGGAAAAAATCCGCGAAAATCAAAACGCATCATAACGTCGGCGGTCTGCCCAAAGACATGCAGTTTGAACTCGTCGAGCCGTTGCGCTACTTGTTTAAGGATGAAGTGCGCTTGGTCGGCGAAGCGCTGGGGTTGAGCGAAAGCCTCGTCTGGCGGCAACCGTTTCCAGGTCCCGGTTTGACCGTGCGTTGTCTTGGAGAGTGTACGCCTGAGCGCATCCTCCGTTTGCAAGACGCGGATTACATCCTGCAAGATGAATTAACCAAAAAAGGGCTTTTGGGCAAGGGCGGAAAAGTTTCGCAGGCGTTTGTGGTGTTGTTGCCCGTGCGTTCGGTGGGCGTGATGGGCGACCAAAGGACGTATCAGGAAGCCGCCGCAATTCGCGCGGTCTCCACCGAAGATTTTATGACGGCGGATTGGACGCGCCTACCCTACGATTTATTGGCGCGCGTCGCCAGCCGCATCGTGAACGAGGTGGAAGGAATCAACCGTGTGGTGTATGATATTACGAGCAAACCCCCCGCGACGATTGAATGGGAGTAGGTTTAAGGTTTAAGGTTTTAGGTTTAAGGTTTAAGGTCGAAAGTCAAAGGTCGCGGGGCGGTAATTTTCAACCTTAAACATCAGGACTTTCGCTCAGTCAGCGTTAGAGAACGCTGACTACGCTAATTTTTTTTTGAGCGTAATCGGCGCTCTCTTGCGCCTATTTTTTAAAAACAAGCGAAAGTCCTAAACCTTAAACTTTCAACCTTAAACTTTCAACCCAATGGAGGCTCAAATGAACTTCGACTTTGGCGACGTACTTACCCGCGCATGGCAAATTGTTTGGAAACATAAAGTTTTATGGATATTTGGAATCCTCGCCAGTTGTGTGCGCGGCGGCGGGGGCGGCGGAAATGGCGGCGGCAACGGCGGGGGAAATAGAGGCGGCGGGCGCGGTAGCGGTCCTTTTAATGACCCGCAAACCACAAGACTTTTCGAGCAAGCCACGCAATGGATGCGAGACCATATCGCGCTTCTAATCGCCGTCGCCGTCGCGGTCTGCCTGCTTATTTTACTGATCAACATCATCGTCTATTATCTCGGCTATACCGGGAAGATCGCCCTGATCAAAGGAACGTCTCAAGCGGAGCAGGGCGTGGAGAGTTTAGCCTTCGGCGAGTTGTTCTCCGGAAGTCGTCCTTATTTTTGGCGCGTGTTCGGGATGTATTTCTTGCTCGGCTTGGCGGCTTTTGTCGTGTTGCTCCCATTCATCGCGCTGGGCATTGCGACAATGGGCGTCGGTTTGATTTGCCTCGTTCCATTGATTTGTATTTTGGTTCCCGTAATGATTGTCCTCTCGGTGGTGATGGAACAAGCCAGCGCCGCAATTGTCATCGAAGACTTAAGCATGGCGGACGGCTTCAAACGCGGGTGGGAAATATCCAAAGCCAACGTCGGCGTGATGATTATTATGTGGCTGATCCTTGCCGTTGGCGGCGGAATTATTGGATTAATCCTCGCCGTTCCCTTCATCCTTGCCATGCTCCCCATCATCTTTGGCGCGATAGCGGGAAAAATTGGAACCGCAATTTGGTTTAGCGTCGCGTGCATTGTCGCGTATCTTCCCGTCATTATCGTTTTGAACGGTATCCTTACCGCCTATATCCAATCTGCATGGACATTGACTTTCTTGCGCCTAACCGCGCCGGCGCAACCCAGCGAGGTCGAGGTCAAGCCGATTGAAGACAAACCCAACGCGAACGAACCGATTGTGATTGAAGAAAAGGTTTGAAAGTTGAAAGTTCAAGGTTTAGTTTGCAACCTGCAACTTGCAACTCACAACCTGCAACCCACACCCCATGCGTAAATTTTTCGCCCTGCTTTTGAGCTTGAGTCTTTTATTCGGCGCGACGCGCAACGCCTCCGCGCAGGAAAACAGCCTTGCCTTTGCGCGTCTGTATCCTGCGGATATTTCCGCTTTCCCGAAAATTTCCGCGTTGTTAGACGTCTTCGACGCGCGCCGGGTTTTCGTCTCCGGACTTAAACCCAACGCGGTCACTGTTTATGAAGACGGTCAGCCCTTCCCCGTCGAAGAGCTGGTTGAACAGTCCGCGCCGTTGCATCTGGTTCTGGCGGTCAATCAAGGTCTGCCGCTGGATACCAGAGATTCAACCGGCGCCACTTCGCACTTTCAACGCGCCGCGCAAATCTTAGTTCAATGGGCGCAGAATCGCCCCGCCGACGTCCTCGACGATTACAGCATTGTCAGTCAAGCGGGACCCGCGCTCAATCACGCCAAAGCGGCGGATTTTATCGTTGGGCTCAACGGCTTCAAACCTGATTTCCGCGCCGCGACTCCCAATTTGTTGTCGCTTTCAATCGCGTTGGATACCGTCGGCGCGCAAATGCCGCAGGCGGGAATGAAACGCGCCATTCTTTTCATCACGCCGCACAGCGAAGACCCGAATATTGCCGCCGCGCTTGAGCCGTTCATCCAACGCGCCATTAAAAACAACGTTCATATCTTTGTTTGGTTTGTGGACGCGGGAAAGACGTTTACGACGACAAGCGCGGCGGCGTTTAATAACCTTGCAACGCAAACCGGCGGGAGTATGTTCATGTATTCCGGGCTAGAACGCTTCCCCGACCCGGAGGTGCATTTCTCCGCCCTGCGCAAAGTTTACGCGCTTTCTTATACTTCTCGTTTGAAGGTCGCGGGCGAACATAGCCTCAGAGTAAAAGCGACGCTTCCTGCGGGTCCGTTGGCTACTCCTGAACAAAAATTCAGCGTGGATATTCAGCCGCCCAACCCCTTCCCGCTGACGAACGATTTGAATATCACGCGCCGCGCTCCCGCCGCCGATCCATTTAATACCGAAATGCTTTTGCCCGCCACGCAAGAGATTGAAATCATCGTCGAATTTCCCGACGGGCATAAACGCCCGCTGACGCGCACCACTTTGTATGTGGACGGCGCGATTGTGGATGAAAATACCGCCGAGCCTTTCCTTAAATTTACGTGGAATCTCAGCGCTTACGCTAATAGCGGCGAACATCGGATTATGGTCAAAGCGGTGGATGCGCTGGGCTTAAGCAAGCAAAGCGTGTTGTTTCCCGTCGCTGTGACGGTCATCCAACCGCCGCGCGGGATTTCAGGAACGCTCGCTAAATATCGCGCGCCCATCACGTTTGGCGCAATTATGCTGGCGGGTTTGGTATTATTCCTGATCCTCTTAAGCGGACGTTTGCGCATCCCAACCTTGCGCGCCGCGCAAGCGGCGCGGCGCGCAGACGCCGACCCGCTGACGCAATCGGTCAATGCGGTGGAAGAAGCCGCGCCTACGGAAAAAAACAAAAAGCGCCGCTTCTTTTCAAAGAAAGAGGCGACAACGCCAACGTCCAAGCTGGGAGCGACGGCAACGTTCATCCGCATGAATGCGGATGGTCAACCTGCCGCAAGCGCGCCCATCCAAATTACCGAAAAAGAAAGCGCTTATGGAACCGACCCCGTGCAGTGTACGCAGATTCTGGCTGACCCATCTATTTCATCCGTGCATGCGCGCTTAAGGCAAACGGACGACGGCGGCTATTTGTTGCAGGATAGCAATTCGCTCGCCGGGACATGGGTAAATTATGAGCCTGTTCCCCGCGAGGGTTGTCGGTTGGCGCACGGAGATATGGTACACTTTGGGCAATTGATTTATCGTTTCGCGTTGAAGCCGCCGCCCGCGCCTTCAAAACCAAAAATAACTTTTAGAGATTTTGAAGAATGATTCGAACTACGCTTCCCCACCTGCAAATTGCCGCGCTTAGTCACGCGGGTATGTCGGGAAAAAACAATGAAGACTGTTACGAAGTCTCAGCGTTTCAACTGGACAGAGACGACCCGCGCCCCGCGGTTTTTGCCGTTGTCGCTGATGGCATTGGCGGTCACAACGCCGGGGAAGTCGCCGCCGAGCTGGCGGTTAATTATATTACCAAGGAAGTTGCGGAAAGCAACGCGCACAAACCGATTACCATTCTGGGGGACGCGATTCGCGGAGCCAGTCAGGCAATCGCCGAGCTGGCAGCCAACAATGAAACCCAAAAAGGCATGGGCGCAACTTGCGCTTGCGCGTGGGTGATTGAAAATAAATTATATACGGCTTATGTGGGCGACTCGCGCATTTATCTTTTACGCGACAAACATATTCAACGCCTGACGATTGACCATACTTGGGTGCAAGAGGCTTTTGAAAAGGGCATTATCACCGCCGAGCAAATGTACGACCATCCGAACGCGCACGTTATCCGCCGACATTTGGGCGGCGTAAAATCGCCTGAGGTGGATTTTCGTTTGCGGATGAACGACCGCGAAAACAGATGGGAGTCGGAACGCAATCAAGGTTTTCACCTTGAAGCGGACGATACCCTCTTAATTTGCAGCGACGGTCTAACGGACCTCGTCTGGGACGATGAGATATTTCAGACGATTCTCTCAAAGACCGATTTGCAGAAAGCGGCGGAGGCGTTGGTCAATCTGGCGAATGAGCGCGGCGGACACGATAACATCACGGTAGTCATCATGTCCGTGCCAAAAAAGAAATTATGATTTCCCCCTCACCCTAGCCCTCTCCCAGTGGGAGAGGGAACAATACTCCCTTCCCCCAGTGGGGGAAGGGTTGGGGATGAGGGCGAGGACGCGAGATTAGTCTCGCGTTTTTTTTTACGCATTATCGCGGTCAATCCATAATTGACGATATTGACGATTCCAGTCGGTGAGAAAGCGGATTGCAATGACAATTCCAGCGCCGAACGCCGCCCAAAACGAAACGTCGCGGATCTGAAAAATCCACAAAGCGGGCGCGGCGAGAACGCCAGTCAATGCGCTGGCGCGCGCCGGGTGACGCACAACCGCAAAAACAAGCAGAACAAGCAGTCCAATGCAGATAAGAAACGCAAGCGGATTGACGGCGAGCAAAGCGCCTCCCGCCGTCGCTAATCCCATGCCGCCGCGAAAACGCGCAAAGAGGGGCAAGCAATGCCCAATGACCGCGCCGGTTGCGGTGAGCGCGACAACATAAATCGGGAGATGCCAACTAAACGCAAAATATGTGGGGATGAAGCCTTTCGCGACGTCCAACGCAAAAACAAGCGCGCCCCAACCATACCCGATTTGACGAATCGTATTCGTCGTGGTCGCATGACCTGAACCCGAAGCGCGCACATCCACGCCTTTGACGAAGCGCGTGACCCAAACCGAAAACGTGAGCGACCCAAAGAGGTAGCCGAGAAGCGGAAAGATGAAAGCGGAAAGATTTGGCATTGCTTGATCGGGTTATGGGTTTAGGTCGTAAAGATATGCGCTTGCGCCGCCGGCGCCGAAATGCTCTGTCATTGTTCCAACGCCGTTTAAAAGATTGACGTAGAACGTAAGCATATCGCCTACATCGCCTGCGCAATCGCCGCAATCAACGATATCGGAAAAGATAAACCACACTCTGTCGTTTCCCCTCAGACGATTGACGTCGTCCTTGAAGCGTTGTAGGGCGATTTTCTTTCGAGGGGTGTCAAAACCGATAATAATATTTCCCGTATCGAGATTATAGAAAGGGGCATAGTAATTGAAAGCGGGATCCGCGCCATGAAAGACGTAAACAATATCGTTCGGGAATCTTTTTTCGCCGACGTATTTCAGCGCTGGTTTGAAATCCCAGCCTTTGTCGGGCGTTAAAAAATTATCGAGGGCGACGCTTGCCGTCGTTAAAAAAAACGCCAAAGCTAGAACTCCGCTGACGCCCAGCGCAATCGGGCGATTCCATTTTACGACGAGCGCGTAGAATCGCTCAAGTCCCGCGGCAAGCAACAACAAGACAAAGGGAACTAAAAAAAGCATGAACCGATCTTTGAGCGGATATTTCTGCAAAGCGGAAGCCAGCAGGGCGACAAAAAACGGAGCGATAATCATTAGGGCGATCTTGCGATTCTGTTTGAAGAGCGAGAGACCGCCAAGCAAGATTAGAACTGGCGCAGTCAATACCAAAAAAACGTCGGAGCGGTGTAGGCTGATTTTTAACAATGAGAAATAAGTTTTGCCGAACCAATCCAGATTTTTCCAAGGCGGCAGGGGCATAAAAGACTTTCCCCAATAAGTTTGTAAAAAATCGTCCGCGATCAGGTTGCGAAAAGAAACTAGATACTCCGCCCCAAATGAAATTGCCCACGCAAGCCCCAAACTCAAAATCCAAATAAAAGGCGCGTAATTTTTTTTCGTTATTTTTTCAAGAACGAGCGCCAATCCAATCCCCGTCAAAACAAAGGCGGCAGGATGCGAAATCCAGAGCGCGATAGTTCCGCCAACGCCCAAGCCGATGAAATCTTTGGCTTGGGCGTCTTCTTTGAAGCAACGACTCGCCAAATAGACTAGCGCCAACGCAACCAGAACGTCGCTGGAATATTGCTTGAGCTCGGAAGAGTAATAAATTAATGGCGCGCTCACGGCGAACAGCAAACTGGCGAATAAGCCAACCTTTCCAAGATGTGCTCGGGCGAGTCGCTGGAATAAAAAAATCGCCGCGATTCCTGAAAATAGCGGAAAGAGCCGCATGACCTGATCTACATTTCCAAAAATAACGACGAAAATTTTTTCGATCAATAAAAAAACAATCGGCGCGCCCTGATTGTAGCTCAGCGGTTGGGTCAGTTCGCTAAAAGAGCGGCGGGCAAGATTAAACGCCAAGCTAGCCTCGTCCGCCGTCAGGGAGCGGTCAATCAAATATTGGCGTACGCGCAGGATAATCCCAGTTGCGGCAAGCGCCCACCACGCCAAATCAGACTTCATGGATTAACCTTTGTCACGTCCATTTGAAATTCGTTTTGCGATTCGGCAATATCCTTTTTGCGGAACATATCGGTATGCAACCCGCATTCCACTTTGCCCTTGCCCGCCCAGCGCCCAGCGCGCTCGTCGTCGTTGACTCCAATCGCAATCGTGCAGGGCGCGCAACCCACGCTGCGATAGCCTTTTTCAAAAAGCGGATGTTTCGGCAAGTTGTTTTCTGCCATGTATCTCTGCACGTCCGCTTTCGTCCAGTTCAGCAATGGATTTATTTTCAGCAACCCGTCTTCCTGCAACTCTAAAATTTTAGCGCGCGCGCGCGCGGAAGTTTGGTCGCGGCGGATTCCGCTAATCCACGCTTTGACGTCTTTCAAAGCTTTTTGCATCGGTTGGACTTTATGCAAGTAGCAACACAGGTTCGGGTCTTCCAGCGGCAGGGTACGCGTGTTTTGCCGCGCAAAGACGTCCCAGCGCGTATCGCGGTATAAGTCAATCACGTTAATTTTCCACTCGGACGCAATCTTCTCGCGGAACGTCAACGTCTCCCAAAAGTGATAGCCGGTGTCAATGAAAAAAACGGGCAGGTCGCGTTTAATGCGCGTGACCATCCGCAAAAGCGGCATGGATTGCGTTTGAAACGACGAGCTCAGCGCAATCTCGGGCCAAAATACGCCGACCGCCCATTGGATAATCTCTTGCGGAGTTTGCGTTTCAAAAGCCTGCGAAATTTTTTCGATTTCTGCGGACGACAACATGCGCGAATTATACCGTTATAATCCCGCTATGAATTCAAACACGGCGCAACGCTTAATTGAAATTAACCGCGAGTTTTACGACCGTTTTGGCGCGGAATTTTCCGCGACGCGCCAGCGTCTGCAACCCGGCGTAAAGCGGATTCTCGATGCGCTCAATGGGGATGAATCTATTTTGGATTTGGGGTGCGGCAACGGGGAACTCGCGCGCGAGCTGGCAAGGCGCGGTCATCGCGGCGCGTATCTGGGCGTGGATTTTAGTTTGCCCCTGTTGCGCGACGCGGAATCGCAACTCGATGGTTTTTCCGCCGCCTTTATTCAAGCGGACTTAGCTTCAACTTCATGGGCGTTGAACGTTGAACCGGCAACGTTCAACGTCGCGTTGGCGTTTGCCGTGTTGCATCATATCCCGTCCAATGAAATGCGTGTGGATATTTTGGGCGCTGTCCGCAGTTTGTTGAAAGAGGATGGGGAATTCATTTTATCCAATTGGCAATTTTTGAACAGCGAAAAGCTCAAGGCGCGCATTCAAACATGGGAGCGAGTTGGCGTCAATAAAAACGACTTGGACGCGGACGATTATTTATTGGATTGGCGGAGCGGGGGCAAAGGCTTGCGTTACGCGCATCATTTTTCAGCGGAAGAGTTATCCGCGCTGGCGAGGCAAATTGAAATGCGCGTCAGCGCTTCGTTTTTATCCGACGGCGCGGACGGGAATTTAGGTTTATATCAGGTCTGGTCAATTGGCAACGTCACGTCGTCCAACACAACGCGATTGCGCCCCGCGCGTTTCGCGCGATAAAGCGCCGCATCCGCGCGTTCAATCAACGTCTTAAGAGCGTCCGTTTTCTTCGCTTCCGCAACGCCAACGCTCACGGTGACGCGCAAGGGACCCGCTTCGGTCGCAAAAGGCTCTTCCATAATCGCCTTGCGCAATCGTTCCGCAATTATCTTCGCGTCTTCAAGGTTGGTTTCAGGGAGAAAAACAACAAATTCCTCGCCGCCATATCTGCAAACGACGTCTACGGCGCGCGCGCTGGCGCGACAGCGTTCCGCCAGCCCGTGCAAAGCCTGATCGCCTGCGGCGTGACCATAATGATCGTTAATTCTTTTGAAGTGATCAATATCCAGCATCATCACGCAAAATGAGCGGTTGAAGCGCCGCGCGCGCGCGAGCTCAAATTCCCCCAGTTGAAATAAACCGCGACGGTTGTACGCGCCCGTCAACGCGTCGGTAATCGCTTGATCCTGCGTCTCTTTGAAAATGCGCGCGTTTTCCAGCGCAACCGCGACCTGATTGGCGAACATCACCGCGAGGTGAATGTCTTCTTCCGTAAAGTAATTTGACTTGACGCTGTCAATGGCAAGCAAGCCGATGGTGCGGCTTTGAAAGACGAGCGGCACGCCCAGCCATGAGCGAATGCGATCATGCGGGGGATGTTTGAAGATTTCATACTCGGCGCTCGCTTCTGCGAGAAAATACGGTTTGCTGGTCGCAATCACAATGGCGTTGGGGTTGTCGTCCAATAATGAAAAGGTCGTTCCAATCACGGCGTTCAAATCTGGGAATCCACTGCCGCCGATAATTTCCAGCGCGTTTCCGTTCATCAATTGCACGGAGGCGCTATCGTAAGAGACGACTTGTTTAAGTTGTTCAAGGATGCGCGTGACGGCTTGATCCGTTTCCAGCGTTTCGGTGATCGCCGCGCTGGCTTTGCGCAAAGTTTCCGAGGTCATCGCGCGGCGTTGCGCTTGTTCCATGGCTTGGAATTTTTCCAACGAAAGCGCGACCAAACCCGCCGCTTGTTCGCTGATCGAAATTTCTTCGGGCTGGAAGCGATGCGTTTGATCGAACGTCAGCGCCAGCGCGCCTAATTTTTTTTTCCCGGCGATCAAAGGGAGCGCGAGAACGGAGCGGGACGGGAAAAGCGGCGCAATGCGCTGTTCGGCGTAAAATGCGTTGGCGTCCTCGATCACCAGCGTATGCCCCCGATTCAAGAGCAATTCGGTAAACGTGCGTTCCGCCGGCGACGTGGCAATCGCATGATATTTATTTTTGTAGGGCCCGTAAGCCGCAAGGAGAACTTCCTGTTTGGTGTTTTCGTCCCACAAAGAAAGAAAGCATCCGTCGGCATGAACCAATTCGCCAAAGCGATCAACAAGGATTTGCGACATATTCAGCAAGTCTTCCGATTGCAGAGAAACCCGCACGATTTCATGCAACAAATTCAAAGTGTTTTGACGGCGGATTAATTTTTGTTCGGTGTGAGCGCGCGTTTCCGCCGAGCCAAAAATACTGGCGGCAATGCTAAACGCCTCCAATTCCGTGCCGGTCCAGTGACGTTCGTGGCGGCATTCGTCGAAGACGATAAAACCCCACCATTGATTGTTTGCAAAAATTGGCGTCGCCGCCATAGAGACGCTACCCGGCCCTCGAAAGAAATTACGTTCTTCTTCTGGGAAATCGCGCACTAAGCCGTAGATGAGGTTTCCTTGCGCGAGATTTTTTTCCCACCTGCCTAAACCGGCTTTGTTCAGCGACACATGGCGCAACGCGGGGTTGTTGATTTGGGCGGAAGCGCTGGCGTCAGCCCATTCATAATATAAGCTGGAATAGACGACGCCATTGTCGTCCGCGTAATTCATAAATACGTAGATGCGGCTTAAATTCGCGGCTTGTCCAATCTTTTCCAACACGCCCGGAATATTATGCGCCCAAGTGGATTCCCTGAGGAATTGTTCCGCCGCCAAGCTAATGGCGGACATAATCGATTCGCGGCGACTAAGCGCGTTCTCCGTCTCTTTGAGATGCGTGACGTCGTGCAGGACAATCATCGTATCGGAGCCGCTGGCGGTTTGCGCAGCATTCAAAGATGTCACGGGGGAAACGGTCACTTCAAAAATTTTGGCTTGTCTGCCTTCGCCAAACGTCGCCTCCGCGCGATGTTCCTCGCCGGTTAGATAAGAGCCAAGTTTTTCTCCATACACGCTTGAAATGCGATTCAGCGGTTGCCCAATGGCGTTCTCTTCCGAGCGTCCAAACAATTCCTCCGCCACCGGGTTAATATACAGCACGCGCTTATTGGCGTTCACGACCATGACGCCGTCTTTCATGCTTTTTAATACGGTTAGATATTCAAAAGGCACGAGTTCCAACAGACGGTAGCGCCGCGTAATCGCCCACGCAAGCCCCAGCCCGATAGGTAGGAAAAACAAAGGCGTGGCGTCGAGGTTTTGCAGGGGATTTATTTTTTCAATGTAGACGACGCTGCTAATCCAGGGCGCGAGAATTCCAAGAATGATCAGGCTGACTTGAATGCGATACTCTCCCGACTTTTGCGACATTTCAATCACAATCAAAAATATCGACGTCAGCATCAACATGTACGAAAAAATAATGAAGCCCCAAAAAAATAAGCCGTAACGCACGTCCAGCAACGAAAGCCCGCTAGTTTTGATAATCGTTTCCGAATCCCACATTAGATGATGGTATTCGTTGGTCCATGCGAGTATGAGGGTCAGCAGAGGCATAGCCCAGAGCAAAAGCCGCGCGCGCAAAGTCAGCCAGTGACTTTTGCCGGTAAATTCAAACGAAAAGATTAATAAAAACACCGGGAGGGACGCCAACCCGATGAGCTCAACTTTCACGGCGAATAATTTTAGCGCAAGAGATGGAAAGATAATCTCTAAACCGTACGCCAGCGACCAGATTGACAGGCTGAGCATCATCCATGCAAATGGCGCAACCGCCACAGCCGGGCGCTTGCGCCACGCATATAGCCCCATCCAGGCGTAAGGAATTGCGGCTAAAAAATAAATCAGCGAGACATACAGGTCAAGGCGAGATTGCATAGATTCAACAGCGCAAAATCACACAATCGTATTGTTGGGATTCATAACATACTGCCACCAATTATTATATATTTCGCCGCTCCGCCCCGCCACGCGCGGAAAATGATTGAGCCACCATTTGTGATGTTCGCGGATGTCGCCCTTGCCCCACTCGGCGGAATCCACCGTGCGCACATCCCCTTTGAAATTGGGGAAATTCAACAGCCAGTCGTAGCACTCGCTTTTGACTTTAGCGAGGTTGCCCCAATCGTAATCTCTTTGACTGTTGGGCGCAAAGTGGACGCTGCCGCAGGCGGCTTGTCCCGGCGCGACCTTTTCGTAGCGGATGAAACGTTTCCATAAATTCGCTTCGCCTGCTGTTGGGCTAAAGGTTTTTTCCATAATCGATTCGGCGCGATGACTGTAGGATTCCAGCATTTCGCCGACAAATCTTTCGTACGAAAAACCCATAATGACAAAACGCCGTTTGCTGGCGTAAGCGAGGCTGAGCGGCGGCGCGTTGCACCAAAACGCGCCCGGTCCGCCCATGATCGATTCGTAGAAGCCGGCGTGCGGAAAACCGAAGATCCACACCTCGTCAATTTCATTGTTTGCCACGCGTTGCTGGATATTATATTTATTAATGATGGCGTAGTAATCCACTTCCTGCGGAAGATACGGCGTCGCCGCGCCGCGTAAAACCGCCATATACATTTGCGGCGTGTATTGAAACCCATCGGTCTTAGCGGGAAATTCATTCACATCCAACCGTTGGACAATTTGATAGCGCGCCATGCCTCCGCTGACTTGGAGCATATCCGCCATAAAGCCCGTAATCAAATCTTCGGCGCGATACCAATTTTGCTGTTGTGAGAGTTTGATTCCCGTCGCGGCGTCCATGACCGGGTCGTACACAATCAACAAAACTTTGCTGATTGCGATTTGCGTCGGTTCAACCGAATTAATCGGCGGAGGAGTTGGTTGCGGTTTAGGTTTAGGTTGCGGTTTGAATAGATTATTGAAGAAATTCAATAAAAAGTTTAACATGACTTACTCCTTATTTTGGCTTACGGCATATTTGTCGCAAAATAAACTTGCCCATTGCTGGCTACATACAACACATGATTCGGTCCAACGGCGACCGCGCCGACTGGTCCAGGCGGGATGGGATTCGCCGCTCCGGTTGTGGGGCGAAATTGATTTTGTAATTCAAGCGAGCGCGGCGCGAAACGTAAAACGCCTTGCGTGTCGGCGTCCAATAAAAGAATGGATGAATCCGGCGGCGCGGTAAATAGAATTTGCGTAAAATGCGCGCTGGCAAACAGGTCAATATTTTGATACGCCGCAAAAGGATTAATCAACGGCGCGGGGTCTTGGCAACGCGTGGGTTTGGATGCGATGCGACTGTAAGAGCAGGTGGAAAGACGTCCGTCGCCGTGTAGCATAAACAATTCGTCGCCGGCAACGACGAGGTCAATCACGTCCTGCTTTTCGGGGGTTTGTCCGCCGAAGAAAAAATAAGGGCGGTCTATGAACGCGCCGTCTTTTCCGTTATAAACCCAAACCGCGCGCGAGGCGGCGTCCAGAATGTATAAATTTCCGCCGTCCAACGTAAAGGCGGTGACGTGCCCCCAGTTGGTGTCGGGTGGGGGCAAGGGAATCGCTTGCGCCACTTGTCCCGGCGCGCAATACAAAAGATTGCCCATCGCGTCTATGCCCAACAGCGAGGCATTAATCGTGTTCAAAGCGGGCAAGACCAAAATATCCACCAGATGACCGACTTCGTAATTTCCGTATTTGCCGGGCTTGCAAGTAAACGCGGTATCCAGTTGAAAGCCGCGCCCGTTGTTGGAAGATTGCGCGCGCAAGGCTTCTCCATTTTTCGCGTCAAGTAGGAATAAATCCAATTCGCTCGCCGCCATGCGACTAATCTCCATGCCGAGATTGGAACTGAAAGCGGGGTTGAATTGCATGCGCGTTATGCCCAGCAATTGATCAAGATGCGCTTCCGCTTCCTGACGCAGCATGATCGTCTCTGAAGTTTGGCGGTGGGATTCGGCGATATCCACATTTAACAACACGCGCTCCCATGCGATGCGGCGCTCGACCGGGTCGCTCAACGCGAGGGCTTGCGCTTCCGTTGCTTGCGCTTGCCGAAGATAGGCTTCGTATTGCTGGCTGCGTCCATAACGCAAATAGATCACGCTCGCAATCGTGACCACCATTAAAGGAATCAACACCGCCGTAAACATCATTATCGTTGAAGACGGCGACGCGATAGATTCGCTAACTTCAGCGTTGGGCAACACGCGCGGCAGGAAGATTTTTACCTTCTCGCCGAGTTTTGCGCTGCTTTGACGCATGGCTTGAATGCCCGTCGCGATTATCTTCGCGGCTTGGCGCGTTCGCTCGGATGGTTCGCGCGGTTCTTTGGGCGGAGGCGCGCTTATCGGCTCGTTGTTTTTTTTCACGTCCAGAGCGGGAAAATTGGCTTCGCTGATCACGGGTTGCGTGGGCGGCGTTGTTCTTGGAATGGACGATGGAAAATCGCGCGGCGCGCGCAGCGTAGCTGATGGATTTGTCTCTGAACGTTTTTCAGGTTGCGGCGCAGGCGCATAAGTTGAAGATTGAAGAATGTGCGCGGGAGCGTCAAGCGGAGGCGCGGAAAGCGCTTCCTGAACGGGTTGAAGCGTCGGGGTAGGCGCCGCAGTCTCTTCTTTTTTATCCCCATTCAACAAATTCAAAACGCCCGCGCCTTCCATCGCTTGCATCAAGACGGCGTTCAAATCCGCGTTGGTCAGCGTGACGAGGCGACGACGCATAGCGTCCAACGAGGAAGCAGTGGGGTCGTTGAGAGCGCTATCCCACGCGCTCGGCGCTCTCCCAAAAAAAAGCAGGCGCTCGCCCGCGCTTAACGCAGTTTGCGCATAATGCACGTTGACGGTTTGATTTATGCCAAGCCCTTTTCCCGAAACGACCGGCTCATGAATATGGCGCGTTTCATTTTGACCGAACCAATAAGCGTGCATGGGACCGCTCAACGCCAAGGTGCATTGCGTCTCGCGCAACGCCGCCAGCGTAAGCCAGCCGAGCGCATATTGACCTTGAACGCTCTTCGCCATGTTGCGTTCGAGTAAAATTTTATTGACGCCTTCGGCGGCGGCGCGCAACGCGCTGGTCAGCGCGCCCGCAGTTTGAAAAAAAATATTCGCCGCATCTTGCGCTATTTGCATATATTCGCTTGTGGAAAAAACGGCGTTGCCCGTCAGCAGTAAATAGACGATTAGCCGATCATGTTCGCGCCCGCGCGCCGCATTCCGCGGAGGCGCAAGCGCAAGCAAACCGGGCAGGCTGGAAATTTCCTGTCCGTTGATGCGATAGAGGGGCGAAAGAGTTAAGTCAAGCGGCATGTAAAACAAATCTTGAGCGGCTATCCGAACTTGGGAAAGTTACGCAGGCAACGGACCGTCGCCATTTAAGGATGCGTTTCGCCATGATTATACTGGTAAAAATCGGCGGCGGACTTGTAACTATGAAAGGCGTTTATTGATATATTCAGCGTTTCATTTCTGCCCTTTATTCGCCGACGCTGTAATTTTGGTCGCAAAAAACGATGAAATATTCCCGCGCTCGTTCTCGCCCATTCCTTTTCGATAATGGTCAAAAAGATTGATTGAAATTGGGCGACGCCGCAGAAAAGCAAACTTCCGAAGTCTCAAAGACTTCGGAAGTTTTTTACTCGCTCACTTCCCCTTCTTCTCAATCTTCACCCACGCGTCCTTCAAATTCACCGTCAAATTGAACACGGGTTTTGCTGAAGTCGAATCCGCGTCCGCGCAGAAATAGCCGAGACGTTCAAATTGAAAACGCGAACCAACTTCGGGCGCGGAGAGACTCGGCTCAACGTAGCCTGTCAAAACTTGCAACGAGTTTGGATTCAAACAAGCAAGGAATCCCTCTTCGCCTTCTTCGGGATTCTCCTGCGTGAACAAGCGGTCATACATGCGGATTTCCGCTTCCGCCGCGTGTTTGGCGGAGACCCAATGAATCGTGGATTTCACCTTGCGCCCGTCGGGAGAACTACCGCCCTGCGTGGCGGGGTCATAAGTGGCGTGGACTTCAATCACCTCGCCGCTATCGTCTTTGACGACATGCGTACATTTGATGAAATAAGCATAGCGCAAGCGGACTTCGTTGCCGGGAAACAAGCGATAATATTTCGGCGGCGGCGTCTCGCGGAAATCATCCTGCTCGATGTAAATGACTTTTGAAAACGGAACTTTGCGCGTCCCCGCGTTTTCGTCTTCGGGGTTGTTGACCGCGTCCATTTCTTCCGATTGGTCGTCGGGATAATTGTCAATTACAACTTTCAACGGCTTGATAACCGCCATGCGACGCGGCGCGGTTTTATTCAAACCCTCGCGGACGCAAGCCTCCAACAACGAGACGTCGCTGACGCTGTGATTTTTGGCGACGCCCACGCGGCGGATGAATTCTAAAATCGCTTCGGCGGTGTATCCGCGTCGGCGCATTCCGCGCAGAGTCGGCATACGCGGATCGTCCCAGCCGTTGACGCAATTCTCTTCGACGAGGCGGCGCAACTTGCGTTTGCTCATCACGGTATAAGTCATGTTGAGTCGCGCAAATTCAATTTGACGCGGCTTGAAAACGCCGAGCTGTTCGGGAAACCACTCGTACAGCGGGCGATGATTTTCATATTCCAGCGAGCAAAGCGAATGCGTGACGCCTTCCATCGAATCATTTTGCCCGTGCGCCCAATCGTACATCGGATAAATTTTCCACGCGTTGCCTGTGCGATGATGTTGCGGCTCATGGATAATGCGATACATGGCGGGATCGCGCAAGTTGATGTTTGGATGCGCCATGTCAATCTTGGCGCGTAAAACGCGCAAGCCGTTTGGGAACTCGCCGTTTTTCATGCGTTCCAACAGATCAAGATTTTCTTCTACGCTTCTGTCTCGATAGGGAGAATTTTTTCCCGCCTCCGTTAATGTGCCGCGTTGCGCGCGCACTTCGTCGGCGCTTTGGTCGTCCACATACGCCAATCCTTTTTTGACCAATTGCGTCGCCCACTCGTAAAGCGTCCCAAAATAATCCGAAGCGTAAGTGACCTGCGTCCATTCAATTCCCAGCCAATGCGCGTCCGCTAAAATCGCGTCCACGAATTCGGTTTCTTCCTTCGTCGGGTTGGTGTCGTCGAAGCGTAAAATCAACTCGCCGCCGTTTTCTTTGGCGACGAGATAATTAATCATAAACGCCTTGACATGCCCGATGTGCAAATAGCCGTTCGGCTCAGGCGGTAGGCGCGTGCGCACGTAATTGAAGCGTCCGTTCTTCAAATCTTCCGCGACCATTTCGCGGATAAAATCGGCGGGTTTGTTTTCTTCGGTATCCATGCGGATATTATAACAAACGATAATGTGATTTATAATTTCGACGCTGATGAAACGCTTCTTTATTTTATTTTTGACCGCCGCGATTCTTCCCTTAACTTTGAGTTTGGCTTTAATTAATCCGATAGATTCGCCCCGCGAGTTTTTTGCGCCCAACGCCCAAGCCGCCAACCTCGTCGCCGAAGTGAACGCTCTGCGCGCCGCCAACAATCTGCCGCCGTATAAAACGAATTCCATCTTGACGATTAGCGCCCAAGCCCATGCCGATTACATGGCGAACGTCGGCGTCGTCAAGCGTTTTAGCGCGGACGGTTTGCCGCCGCACGAACGCGCGATCAAAGCGGGCTACTTCGTCGCGGGCGATCTCGCGCAAGGCGGTTCTTTCGCGGAGAATCTCCATTCGGGTAAAGACTTATCGCCCGCCGCCGTCGTCCTTGTTTGGAAGGACGACCCCGTCAGTTTGAAAGCGATGCTCTCGTCAGATTTAAAAGACGTCGGCGCGGGAATCGCAGAGAAGAATGGCTTAATCTATTTTGTGCTGGACGTCGGCGCTTCAACCGCCGCAAGCGGAGATGCAACTCCCGTTCGCTTTACCGCCACGCCGAACGCCGCCGAGACCAAATCCGCGATCGTTGCCAACACGCCGCTTGAAAACGGCGCGATTTATCATGTCGTCCAATTCAACGAAGGGTTGTGGAGCATCGCGCTCGCATACAACGTCACGGTGGAGCAAATCAAAAAGTTGAACAGCCTGCCGTCGAATGATATTTTTGAAGGACAAAAACTTTTGATTCGCAAACCAGAAGCGAAAACCGCGACGCCCACAAGCGCAATCACCGCCACGTTTGGCGTCCCCACTTCCACCGCCACGCATCCCGTCACGCCAACCGCGACGTTCACCGCCACGCCGGCGCCGACTCCGCCAACGTCGCGGCAAAGCGGAGGCATGATTGTCGGCGCGATTGTTTTAGTCGCGCTGATTGGCGCGGGACTCGGCGCGTGGCTGGGGCGCAGTAAAACAAGTCTATAGACTTGTTTTACAAAAGAACAAATAGTTCTTGCGAGCGAAATAAATAAACAGGACTTTCGCTCATCAGTCAGCGTTAGAGAACGCTGACTACGCTAGAAATATTTTTTTGAGCGTAATCGGCGCTCTCTTGCGCCGATTTTTTAGAAACAAGCGAAAGTCCTGATAGAAACAGGCTGGCGAAAAGCCAACCTGTTTTTATTTTTACAGAGACGCAACCGTAAACGCCGACCTCCTTAGCGCCGCCGCCAATAATTTTTTGGGCGCCCCCCTGCGGCAAATTATTTCCCGGTCTACTTTCCCTATTTCGCATACTCCGTTGAGCGCGTCTCGCGGATCACCGTCACGCGGATTTGACCGGGGTATTGCATGGTCTCTTCAATCTTCTTCGCAATGTCGCGGGCGAGACGAGCGGAGGCGAGGTCGTCAATCGTTTCGGGTTTGACAATGATGCGCACCTCGCGTCCCGCTTGAATGGCGAAGGCTTGTTGCACCCCGTCAAACGACATGGACATTTCTTCCAGCGAGCGGATGCGTTTGACGTAGGCTTCCAAATCTTCGCGGCGGGCGCCGGGGCGCGCGCCAGAGATGGCGTCCGCCGCTTCGGCGATGACAGCTTCCAGCGTGGTTTGGTCAACCTCGTGGTGATGGGAAGCAATCGCATTCAACACGTTAGGATGAACTCCGTAGCGCTTGCAATATTCCGCGCCGAGTCCCGCGTGCGTGCCGTCTTGGTTGTGATCCATCGCCTTGCCAATGTCGTGCAAAAATCCGCCTTGTTTGCAGAGGTCTACGTTCGCGCCAATTTCCGCCGCGAGGATACCCGCCAGCTTGGCGGTCTCGACGGCGTGAGCAAGTTGATTCTGTCCGTAGGACGTGCGATATTTCAAGCGCCCCATCATGCGCAGCACTTCGGGATGCAAGCCCGCGATATTGGCTTCATACGCGGCTTGTTCGCCGGCTTCGTTCATTATTTTTTCGACGGCTTTGGTTTCATCTTCGATTGTTTTTTCGATATGCGCGGGATGAATGCGCCCGTCCAAAATCAACTTGGCTAAAGCGCGCCGTCCAATTTCGCGGCGCACCGAGTCGAAGCACGAGACGGTGACAGTATCCGGCGTATCGTCCACCACGACGTCCACGCCGGCGGCTTGCTCGAAGGCTTTGATGTTGCGTCCGTTGCGCCCGACGATGCGCCCCTTCATTTCCTCGCTCGGCAGAGTGACGGTGGCGCGCGTCACTTCGGCGACATGCTCGGAAGCCACGCGCTGAATCGCGTCGCCGATGAGTTTGCGCGCGCGCTTTTCGCCCTCTTCCCGCGCTTCGGCTTCAATCTGGCGGATGATGCGCGCCATGTCGCCGCGCGCTTCTTTTTCAACGGCGGCGAATAAATCTTTACGCGCGTCTTCGGAAGTCATTTGCGCGATTTCTTCAAGTTTTTTTACTTGGTCTTCGTGCAATTTTTCAAGTTTCTTCGCTTGCTCTTCGTGCATTTTATCAACGTCGCTGACGCGCTTATCCACCTGCGACTGGCGCTTATTGATGGTTTGCTCGCGCTGTTCGAGTTTGTCAAAACGGGCGTCGAGTTCGTTGCGCCGTTTATCGAGACGCTCCATTTCTTTGTTCAACTCGACGCGCCGCACTTTCATTTCCGACTCGGCGGCTTGCACAATTTTGACGGCGTTTTCGCGCGAGCCGCTTTCAATCAAACGCGCCTGCGTGTTTGCCGCTTTCAAAATATCGTCGGCTTTATCTTGTTTTGATTTTGCGATTTGTTCGGCTTGGCGCCGATGAAAAAAATACCCGACTGCCGCGCCGACTATCAGCGCGACGATTCCTATTATTAAACTAAACAGGCTCATGCTGTATCCTCGTCTTCAAAATTTTTGATGTTGTCGTCGGCGCGCGTTTCGTTCCAGATTTTAGAAACGACGGGCGCGACGGTTGCGTAGGAAAATCCGCGACGGGCGAGAAATTCGCTTAGTTTTTTGCGAAAGACTTCCCAGTCCAGATTTTTAAAGCGGACGGCGCGTTTCAAAGCCGCCGCATACGCGAGAGCTTCTTCGTCCACATTGGCGAGCGAAGTCTGAATCGCTTCGTCGTCCAGTCCTTTTTGGCGGAGTTCCATCTCAAGCGCGCGACGACTGCGCGGGCGGAAGGCGTTGCGGTTTTCCACCCAGACTTGGGCAAATTCAGTTTCATTGACAAGCCCTGCTTGGCGAAGCCTTGCGAGAGTTTCTTCAACGACCTCGGCGGGGACTTCATGTTTGCGCAGGTTTTGCCGCACTTCTTTTTCAGAACGGACGCGATAACTCAAAAAGAGCAGGGCTTGTTGATACGCCCATTCGCGCGCGTCCTCCGCCAATAACTGAGCGATTTTTTCATCGCTGAGTTCGTCGCCGTTCTTTAACCATGCCGCTGTGATGCGCGCCACCCCAAAGGCGAACTCCCCATCCAAATAGACGTTCACCCGATTCGAGTTTTTCTTTTGCACGGCGAGGGCGGTTATCTTTTTCATGGTTGCAACTCGCCCTCATCCCCAGCCCTTCCCCCACAGGGGGAAGGGAGTTAATTCCCCTCTCCCTACGGGAGAGGGGTTAGGGGTGAGGGAAAAAACGCACAGCCGAGACCTCCGACGAATCGGTTCTCGGCTGTGGAAAATGTCTGGGTTGGCTGAACAGTCTCCCCCAGCGGCAAGACGCGCGGGAGATCGGTCAAAATAAGCGACGAATTAAAAAGTCGCGTTTAGCGCAAAAGATGGCGTGAAGCCAGTTTTCATTTTTTAAATATTTATCTTAAGACTTCACAAAACAACTCCCAAACTTTTGGCGGGGGAGCGGCGCGCAATTTCCAGTCAATTTCAAGCAATGCCGAGAGCGGCGGAGGTTTTCAGGGTAAGTCCTTGCGGATTACCCCGAATTATACATGACTTTTCAGATTTTTTAGTATAACTTTTTCATGGCGTTTTCTGTCGCCGCTGGGCGGGTAAATTCACTTGCCAAAGTCGTGACAAATGCAACTGTATAAACGAAACAAGGTATGCAATAATTTGGCGCATCGTCAGTTTCATCCATTTTATAAAACCTTTAGGGTCTTGCAGACCCTAAAGGTTTAGAGGAGACATTATGGCAAAAATTACGCGAGAAGACGCGCTGGAATATCATCGCTTGAAAGGCAAGCCCGGCAAGATTGCGGTTGTGCCGACCAAACCCATGGACACGCAACGGGATTTAAGTTTGGCGTATTCGCCCGGCGTCGCGGAGCCGGTTTTGGAGATTGAGAAAAATCCCGACGACGCTTACGAATACACCTCGAAGGGAAATCTCGTCGCGGTGATCTCTAACGGCACGGCGGTTTTGGGATTGGGCGACAGGGGCGCGTTGGCAAGCAAGCCCGTCATGGAAGGCAAGGGTGTGCTGTTTAAGAAATTCGCGGACGTGGACGTCTTCGACATCGAGTTGAATTCGCACGACCCCGATGAGATTATCCGCGTCGTTGCGGCGATTTCGCCCACCTTTGGCGGAATCAATCTCGAGGATATCAAAGCCCCCGAATGTTTTTACATCGAAGAAGAATTGAAGAAGATGTTAGATATTCCCGTCTTCCACGACGACCAGCACGGCACGGCGATTATTTCATCGGCGGCGCTGGCGAACTCGTTGGAGATTATCGGCAAGCGGCATGACGAGATTCGCATGGTCATTTCGGGCGCGGGCGCTTCGGCAATCTCTTGCGCGGAGTTGGCGATTCGCTGGGGCGTGAAGCGCGAGAATATCATGCTCTGCGACAGCAAGGGCGTCGTTTATAAAGGACGCACCGAAGGCATGAATAAATACAAAGAGCGCTTTTTGGTTGACACCGACGCGCGCACGTTGGCGGACGCGATTCGCGGCGCCGACGTTTTCTACGGGCTATCTATTGCGAATGTGCTGACTCCCGACATGGTGAAGTCTATGGCGGACGACCCGGTTGTATTCGCGCTGGCGAATCCCAACCCCGAAATCAAACCCGAACTAGCGAAGGAAGCGCGCAAGGACGTCATCATTGCGACGGGGCGCTCCGATTATCCCAATCAAGTCAATAACGTCTTGGGCTTTCCGTATATTTTTCGCGGCGCATTAGACGTCCGCGCGAAAGCAATCAACGAGGAGATGAAGTTCGCCGCGTCGCAAGCCTTAGCCGCGTTAACCAAAGAGGACGTGCCTGATTCGGTTATCCGCGCTTATGGCGGCGTGAACATGAAATTTGGACGCGAGTATATTTTGCCCACGCCGCTTGATCCGCGCGTGTTGTTGTGGGAAGCGCCCGCCGTCGCGGAAATGGCGATGAAGACGGGCGTTGCCCGCAAGCAAATTGACCTCGACGAATACCGCGAGCAACTCGCGTATCGGCAGGGCAAGGGTGAGCGCATTCGCTATTTCTTCCAAAACAAAGCGCGGTCTTCGGGCGGGACGAAGCGCATCGCGTTTGCCGAAGGCGAGGAGCAAAAAATTATCCGCGCCGCGTATCAAATCCAAGAGGAAGGAATCGCGTCGCCGGTTTTAATCGGGCGCAAGCAGATCATCGAAGAGCAAATCAGCGCGCTCAGCATGGATTACAAACCCGAAATCGTCGACCCCGATAAATTTTATAAACTCGACGCGTACGCCCAAGCCTTCTATGAATTGCGTCAGCGCAAAGGCGTGACGATGAGCGACGCCGCGAAGAACATCCGCAACCCGAATATTTTCGGCGCGTTGATGGTGAAGATGGGCGACGCGGATGCTTTTATCTCTGGGCTGACTTACGATTACCCCGAAGTGATTCGCCCCGCTTTGCAAATTCACGGCACGGCGGTGGGCGTCACGCGCGCGGCGGGCGTGTACATTATGATTTTTGACGAGAAGGTTTTTCTCTTCACCGACGCCACCGTCAACATTGACCCCAGCGCCGAAGACCTCGCGGAGATCGCCGTCCTCGCGGCGGATTACGCGGCGAAGTTGGAGATTGACCCGCATGTCGCGTTTCTCTCGTTTTCAAATTTTGGCTCCACGCCGCATCCATATTCGGACAAGGTTCGCAAGGCGGTTCAATTGGTCAAGTCGCGCCGCCCTGATTTAAAAGTAGACGGCGAGATGCAAGCCGATACCGCCGTCGTGCCAGAGATTATCGAAACGCGCTACCCGTTCAGCGCGGTGAAAGACGCGAACGTTTTAGTCTTCCCCTCGTTGGAATCCGCGAACATCGCTTACAAACTCCTAGCGCGACTCGGCAACGCCAAAGCGATTGGACCCATCCTGCTCGGCGTCGGCGCGCCCGTGCATGTTTTACAAACCGGCGACGACGTCAACGCGATTGTGCAAATCGCGGCGGTGGCGGCGATGGACGCGATGGGGAGGGGGAAGTGATTGGGTAATTGGGTAATTGGTAATTGGGTGTGGCTCCCGTCGGCTTTTGGTCGGCGGGAGTCTTTTTATTGCCTCACCTTAAGCGGCTTTACCGCAGAGCGCATAGAGGCGTTTAAAGATTTTCTCCGTGTCCTCTGTGGTGGAAAAAACTTTTCTGGCTATCTATACTTTCAACAGCATCCCGTTTTGCGACGGGTCATAGACCAGCAAGCCGTCGTCGGTTTGATTGGATGGAATCCCCGCTTTATCAATTCTTGCGACGACTTCATCCAGCGCGGCTTGATTCGGCAAATCCACCGTGAAGTGACGCAAGCCGACGGCATCGGCGGGCGGGGGCGGCGCGCCTTCGCCCTGCCATGCGTTGAGTCCCAGATGGTGATGATAGCCGCCCGCCGAGATAAACGCGGCGCGAAACGAGGACGAGATGCCCTTCACGTCAAAGCCGATGACGCCGTGATAAAAATCCACCGCCTCTTGCACGTCGCGCACATGCAAATGGATGTGACCGATGCGCGTTTCAAGCGGAAGCGGCGCGTCCAATGAATCGTCCGCTTGCAAATGGCTGAACAGCGCGTGAGCGTCCAACGATTCGCGTCCGTCGCTCAACGTGCCGTCGGCACGGCGGGTGACGAAGTCATTGTTTTCGATGACGAAACTTCCGTCTTCGGGCGACTCGCAATACAACTCAATGCCGTTGTGTTCGGGGTCGTCAAGATAGGTGGTCTTCGTCATAATGTGGTCGGTGGGGTAGTTGCGATATTGCAACGCGGACAAACGCTTCAACGCCCGCGCCAACTCGCGGCGACTGGGAAACCAAACCGCGAAATGATACAACCCCGTCACGCCGCGATATTTTTTCAAATTGGATTCTTCAACGAAGCGCAACAAATCCGCGCCGCCGACGCCGAGTCCCGCTTTGTTTCCCTCGCGCCAGTGCAGTTGAAATCCAAGCGCCTGTTGATAAAACAAAATTTGATTATCCAGATTGGCGACGGTGATTGAAACATGTCCCATCATTGTGGCGGGATGAATTGAAAATTCTGTTTGCGCGTTCATAAATTCCTCGAATAAACCTCCGAGGTCTTTAAGACCTCGGAGGTTTGTCTTGTAAATTCTATTCTAAAACGGTCAGCGTGACCATCGTTTCATCCGCTTCAAAGCCGTTGGATTTACACATGCGGTCACAAAACGGTTTGCTCGCGGACGCTCCGCAACGACATAGCCCAAATCTAACGTTTTCAATTGCTTTTGTGTTCCCATCCGCATCCGTAGTGGTTGCCTCGTTGCTGATTAAAAAAGGTCCGTTCTTCAACGCTTTGATTTCGATATTTTCTATCAGTGTAAATCTCCTTGTTTGAAGTTATCTTGGCGTTCCTTAAAGGCTTAATGGAATATCGCGCTACAAGCTACGCGACTGCTTCCAAAACGGTCAGCGTGACCATCGTTTCATCCGCTTCAAAACCGTTGGCCTTATGCGCCCCGTCGCAAAACGGCTTGCTCGCGGAACCTCCGCAACGGCACAGCCCAAACTTTGCGCCTTCAATAGACTTCGTTTTCCCAGTTGCATCCGTAGAGGTCGCCTCGTTGCTGATAAAAAAAGGTCCGTTCTTTAGCGCTTTGATTTCGATATTTTCTGCCATTGTAAATCTCCTGTGTAATTTAGATTGACGTTCCTCGAAACGCCTGATATTATACATCCGTCGCTTACGCAACAGATGTTGATTAGTTTACTTTTACCATCTCCCCCCGTCAACCAACAAACCCCGCCTTTCGTTGACTAAGCGACACAGGAGCGAATATGTTGCCAAACCCCGAAGAAAAACTCGACCCGCGCGTCAAACGTACCCGCAGCTTGATTCTGCAATCCTTTAGCGATATCCTCGCCGAGAAAGGCTTCGACGCCATCACCGTACAAGACGTGACCGACAAAGCGCAAGTCAACCGCGCCACGTTTTACGCGCATTTTCAAGATAAATACGCCCTGCTCGATTATTGGGTTCAACAAGAGTTTATGCAGGAAATTGAGAAACGCATTCTCAACGCCTGTCATTACACCCCCGATAATTTGCGCTTGTTAATTGTGACTGTTTGCGAATTTCTCGCCGCGTTGCGAACAGGTTGCGCTCAATCGCAACGTCAATTTGAGCCGTTAGTGGAAACGCGCGTCAAAGCGCTGGTTTTTGAATTGCTAACCGTCTGGCTGGGAAAAATCAACGCCAACGTCGCCACCGAAATTCCCGCCACCGTCGCGGCGTGGGCGATTTACGGTTTGGCTTCCAATTGGAGTCATAACAAAAAACGCCCCGCCCTTGATCAGTTCGTGGACGCGGCGTTGCCGTTGGTGGCGGTTAATTTGGAGCAGTTTGCGTAAATCTATTTCCCGCCCGCGAAGCGTCCGCAGAAGAAGGGAGTCCCCTCTCCCTGCGGGAGAGGGTTAGGGTGAGGGCGCGTAAGATGAGTTATTGATTGTTATTCTCCGCAATTTTTTCAACGTTGGCTTGCGGGGGCGGATTTTCTTCGCGCATTAACTCGTACACTTGCAAGCAACCGCGACAGCAAAAGTTGACGTTCTTGCCGTCGAACTCTTTTGTGATTATATATTTTGCGTACGCTTCCGCGCCGCAATGATCGCATTTGATTTTGTCTACCATAGCATCACCTGACCGTAAGAAAATGAGGGAATCAGATTGGCAACCGCCAGCCCGCGTAAAATCGTTTGAAAAGCGAATAGCATGAGCAACGTCGCCGCAAGGGATTGCAATCCGCCGCGCAGTTTGGGGCTGATTAAGTTTGCGGCGAGACCAAAGCCAAGCAGGGTGGGAACGGTTCCCAAGCCAAACGCGAACATCGTCAACGCGCCGCCCCACAGCGTCCCGACTCGCGCCGCGAGAATTAACATCGCAAAGACCAAGCCGCAGGGGAGAAAGCCCCACAAGACGCCGAGAGTTAACGTCGAGAGAAAACTGCGCTTGTTGAAAAGTCCGCGCATGCGCGTCATGGGCGAATTCCCGCCCGTTAAAGATACCAGCGTCGCTTCAATGGGCGGAAAGACGCCCAGCAAACTAAGCGAGACTGCCAGCATGACGACGCCGACAAGAATTGAAAACGCGCCTTGCCAACCCATCAACCCGCTTGCTTGGTTGAGAAGCGAACCCGCCAGCCCAATCAACGCGCCGAAGAAAGCGTAGGTTGTGATGCGTCCAAGATGCAACGGCAAAAAACTGACGATGCGCGTCCACACGCTCGGCGAAGTTTGCGCCGCTTGCCGCGCCGAATAGATTGCGACAATCCCGCCGCACATGCCAAGGCAGTGACCGAAACTGCTGATAACGCCCGTGACAAACGCGAGGGCTAAGTTGCTGAGCAACATGACTTATAACCCCACGTCAAAGAAGAAAGATTGAATTACGCCGCCGCGCGTGATCAGCGCCTCGATGCGCCACCAGCCGCGCATGGTGAATAATCCCGCCGCGTGATATTTGCCGTCGGAGACGAACTCCATCGCTAATTGATTTTGCGGCATCCACATTTGCGGCATGGTTAAATCCAAAAATATCGAAGCGTCGTTGATTGCCTTTCCTTTGGAGTCGGCGAGCGTGACGTCAAAATCGCTTAATAAACCCGATTTTGGCGGATATGGATTCAGCGCAATTGAAACGATCATGTCGCCTGATTTTTGCGCGACGGCGTTCTTCGGCAATTTCCCCGTAATGGAAGTCGTCTCGGCGGACGGGGGAAGCGGCGCGCCGTCTGCGGAAACGGCTGTCAGTTCCAAGCTCGAGCCGCTCATCATGCTTGCGCGGCGCATTCCAATCGCAATTATCACAAACAAAATAAAAACCACAACAACGATTGTTTTCGCTTTTTTAGTCATTTTGCTTCTCCTGTTTTTTGGGACACGACCAAAGCATATCACGGACGGGTTAAGTTTTAGGTAAAGAGGGCGTGAAGATAGGGTAAAGATTCTTGGGGCGGTTGGAGAGTTTTCGCCCTTCCCCAAGTCGTAATTTGCATGTATGCTTGCGGGAACTTTACGCCTCAACAGGAAATCGTTATGTCCATCCAACTCATCCAACAATATTACGCCAAAGTCGAGCAGATTATCCGTTATAGCGGGACGCGCAACGAGTCTTCGTTGCGTAAACCGTTTCAGGATTTGCTGGAACAATATGCGCGGACGAAAGGTCTCGTCGTCGTGGCGGAAGTGGAGTTGACGACCAAACGCGGGACGCGGATTCGTCCCGACGGGGTGTTGAAGGACGCGCTTCGTCAAGATTGGGGCTATTGGGAAAGCAAGGACGAGAAGGACGACCTCGACGCGGAAATCCAAGCCAAGTTTAATAAGGGCTATCCCAACTTTAATATTTTATTTGAGGACACGCACACGGCGGTTTTGTATCAAAGCGGGGAAGAGGTTATGCGCGCGGATTTCAACGACGCGCAGGCGTTGGACGCGCTGATTACTCGCTTTGTTAATTACGAACCCAAAGAAGTCAGCGAGTTTCATAAGGCGATTGAATTATTCAGCGCGGAAGTGGGCGGATTGGCGGAGACGCTGCGCGGGGTGATTAGCAATCAGTTATCTGTGAACAGCGAGTTCGCGCTGGCGCTGGATGGTTTTTTGGAGTTGGCGAAGAAGGCGATTAATCCGAAGATTGAAATGGCGGATATTCGCGAGATGATTATTCAGCACGTTTTGACCGAAGATATTTTTATGCGCGTCTTCGACGAGGCGGAGTTTCACCGCGAGAATGTCATCGCGCATAAATTGGCGGAGGTGGCGGGGACGTTTTACACGGGCGCGACCAAGCGCAACATCCATGCCAAAATCGCGCCGTATTACGAGACGATTAACGCGCGCGCCGCGCAAATCTCCGACCATCACGAAAAGCAGAAATTTCTCAAGGCGTTGTACGAGAGTTTTTATAAAGCCTATAACCCCAAAGCGGCGGATAGACTCGGCATTGTGTACACGCCCGACGAGATTGTGCGTTTTATGATTGAAAGCGCCGACCATTTGGTTTACAAACATTTTGGCAAAACGCTTGGCGATAAGGGCGTGGAGATTCTCGACCCCGCGACGGGAACGGGGACGTTCATCACCGAGTTAATCGAATACCTGCCGCCGCAACAATTGGAATATAAATACGAGCATGAAATCCACTGCAACGAGGTTTCGATTCTGCCGTATTACATCGCCAACTTGAATATCGAGTACACCTACAAACAAAAGACGGGAAAATTCAAAGAGTTTGAGAATATTTGCTTTGTGGACACGCTCGACAACATGGGCTTTGAACACACCGGCAAGCAGTTGAATTTCTTTGGGCTGACGGATGAGAACACCGAAAGAATTGCAAAGCAAAACAGCAAGCCGATTATGGTTGTGATTGGCAATCCGCCGTATAACGCGAATCAGTTGAACGAGAATGAGAACAACAAAAACCGCGAGTATCCTGACGTTGATAAACGCGTCAAAGATACTTATATTAAACACAGCACGGCGCAGAAAACAAAACTCTACGATATGTACTCCCGCTTTTTACGATGGGCAAGCGACAGACTCGATAAAGACGGCGTGATTGCGTTTGTCTCAAACAGTTCTTTTCTCAATGCGCGGAGTTATGACGGTTTTCGCAAAGTGGTTGCCAGCGAGTTTAACGAAATTTACGCCATTGACCTAAAAGGCGACGCGCGCACAAGCGGCGAGCAACGTCGCAAAGAAGGCGGAAATATTTTCAGCGACAAAATTCGCGTGGGCGTAGCGATTTATTTCTTGGTTCGTAAAAAGGGTTCAAAGGGTTGTCGCATTCGCTACAACGCGATAGACGATTACGTCGCCGCCGAAGACAAAAAAGCCTATTTGCGCGACAACCAGATTGGCGATTTGAAATTTCAATCTATCCGCCCTGATGAAAATAATAACTGGCTCAATCTTGCCGAAAACGGCTGGGGCAAGTTTCTCCCGCTAGCCAGCAAGGAAGCCAAAAATGGGAATGGCTTTAAAGAGCCAAAAACAATTTTCAAAAAATATTCGACGGGTATTTCAACAAATCGCGACGAATGGATTGTCGAGGTTTCTAAAAATACGCTGAAACAAAAAATGGATTTTTTTGTGAAGGCTTACAACCGTCAAACGTCTGGCGAATACGACGTTATTGTGAAATGGTCAAGAAACCTAAAGAGACGCTCTGAAAGAAAGTTGAAAGAAAAATTTTCCGCTAAAAGAATTCAAAGATACGCTTATAGACCCTTTGGAAAGTTTTATCTTTATTACTCCGACTTATTTGTAGACGAAATGGGAATTGGCAAAGACGTAAAAACGGAGAATGATTTTCCAATTTTTGCGATAAACATGTCGGGGAAAAATTTTGGGTGTTTGGCTTCAAACTATCCAATAGATTTGCATTTTGTCGGCGACAATCAATGTTTTCCTCTCTATTGTTACGTCACACATCAGACTTCGGAAGTCTCGCGAGTAGAAAATATCACCGATTGGGCGTTGGGGCAATTCAAGAAAAAGTATGAAGGCGGAAAGATGAAGGATGAAAAAAAGAAGGGCAAAAAAGATTCATCCTTCATAACTCATCCTTCATCCTTAACCAAACAAGATATTTTTCATTACGTTTACGCCGTCTTGCATCATCCCGCGTATCGCGCCAAGTATGAGATTAATCTCAAGCGCGAGTTTCCCAGAATCCCGTTTTATGATGATTTTTTCAAATGGGCGGAATGGGGCAAGCGGTTGATGGAATTACATTTGAATTATGAAAGCATCGAACCGTTTGCGTTGGAACGTTTAAACGTTGAACGTTCAACGTTTAACGCTCCGCGTCTCATGGCGCGAAAAGAACGCGGCGAAATTGAAATTGATACGCAAACCACCCTGCGCGGCGTTCCACCCGAAGCGTGGGAATATCGGCTGGGGACATATTCCGCGCTGGAGTGGATTTTGGAAAGATACAAAGAAAAGAAACCCAAAGACCCCACAATAGCGGAGAAATTTAATACCTACAAGTTTGCGGATTATAAAGAGCAAGTCATTGATTTGTTGGGGCGCGTCTGCGCGGTCAGCGTGAAGACGATGAAAATTGTGAAAGAAATGCCGTGACCGCTTTCAAGGATTCTTTTGTTTTCATGAAAACCAAATATATAGCGACGCCGCTTTTGGCTATATTTTTATACTTTTACCTCAGCCTATTTTCCAACGCCCTAATTGACGACTCGTTCATTACGCTTCGCTACGTCAAAACGCTGCTGAGTTCTGGAACATGGGGGTTTCTGCCAGGTTATACCGCCAATGCGGTTACTTCCCCGTTAAATGTGATCTTGCTGACTTTGACGGGAATTTTCCTAGGCCCTACGGTCAATGCGGCGATCTGTTTGGCGACAGCGCTTCTAACGTTTATCGCCGCGACGCTTGTGCGCATGTCGCGCCTTTTGTTTGAGACGGAAATTTTTGGCTATCTCGCCGCCGGCGCGTTGATTTTCAATCCGCTGATTATTTCAACGCTCGGACTTGAGAGTATGCTTTTTGCCAGTTTATATATATTATCCGCATACTTTTATATCACTGGACGATGGCTTCTACTGGCGGCGACGTTGGGATTGATCACCGTCACAAGGTTTGACGGGTTTTTATTTTTTCTAACCACGCTCCCATTAATCCCCGCTTTCAAATTGCGACTTAAATTTGCCGCGATCTATATTTTGTGCATTGCGCCATGGCATATTTTCTCATGGCTCTATCTGGGCTCGTTGTTCCCCGACACTTTGTTTATAAAAATGTCGCAACGCTCTCTAGGGTGGAATTTTTTCAACGGCATGGGCGGCTACTTGCGCACATACCCGCTGGAAATAATTTTGTCGTTTTTGCTTTTGCCGTTTGCGTTAGCGTTTTTCAACAAACAAGCGAGGGAAGCCCCCTTTGTCCGCTTCTTAGCGCTGACCTGTTTAGCGCATTTTACGGGGTACTCGCTGTTGCGCGTCCCTCCATATCACTGGTACTATATTCCGGAAGCGACGGCTGTCATCCTAATTGGCAGTTTTGGGCTGGGCGCGTTGTCCAAAAGCGGCGCCTCCGAATTAATGCGAAGAGGCTGGCTCCAAGGCATTGTTGCAATCCTTCTAATTTTTCAGGCGGCGGGAATGTTTTACATCCTCGCAAAAGACGGTTTTTCGATTAAAGAAATGCCAATTCACACAAACTGGGCTACGCATGAGCGCTACAAGGAAATCGGGGAATGGTTGAAGAAGCGCGATAACGGGGGCGTGATTATGGCGTACGGCGGCGAGAAAGGAACCGAAGTGGGAACCATTGGGTATTATTGCGACTGTTACTTATTAAGCTCGTTCAGCGACAGAAAATGGCTGCGACAATACGTTGACGAACAGAGCGCCGGCAAAGGAGTCGGTTCATGGTTGCATCGCGTCAATTTTCTGTTTTTCGACAAAAACGCAGAGATCCCGCGACCCGCTTATTTATTACAAGAGACGCCAGGCGGAGAACGCGCCGACAAAACCAACATCATGGCATGGAAGACTGCGACAAAATGGCTGCCGCGTTGCTTGATTACATTAAGCGATTTTTCAAGCGCGCAACTACGGCGATAGCCGGATGCAAGTTACAGGTTAAACATTCGATAGAAAAATTTACTCGCCTTATGCGGTGAAAGATTTTGAATTGCGTCAGGCGAGAAATTAACAGGACTTTCGCTCAACTTCCTGTCGCCCTGAGCGACAGCGAAGGGTCTCTGAGACAGTCGTAGAGATTCTTCGCTTCGCTCAGAATGACAAGCGAAAGTCCTGATTAAATCTAAAAATTAAGCGGCGGCGCAAAATAAGACATTCCCAAAACAAAAATATGAACATAGGTTTCATACGCCACGCCCAAGAGCGCCAAAATGGAAAGCCCCGTCACAAAAGCCGTTTTGCGTTTTTCGAGAAGGGTCAATTCGTTGGCGTCGGAGTGTTGACGAGAACGCGCGCGCCCAATCACATACAGATTGATCATCGCGCCCAGTACGGCAAAAACTTGCAAAGGGATGCGGATTGGCGCGGCGTCCAGCGTTCCCAAGACGGGGCTAAGCGCGCCCATCAATGAGCCAATCCCAAGGACTAGCGCCAGCGGACTCAGCGTGGTCGCAACAACGCACGGAACGCCGAAGATGGTAAACAGCGCCGTTCCCAAACCCATCTTTTGTCGCGTTGCAAGCGGGTCGGGTTGTTCGGCGGATTTAGAGATTGTCGCATTCTCGCGCTCAGCTTTGCCAATGCGATAAATCTCCACAGGCTCGGCGAATCCGCGCACGTTGATTTCTTCGGGCGTCAAGCTAGGATAATCTTCCGCCACTTGGACAAACGCTTTTCCGTCTATCACCACTTCGCCGGGTTTCGCAAACGCTTCCAAACGCGAAGCGAGATTAACCACATCCCCAATGGCGGTGTAATCTTTTCGATCCGTCGAACCCAAGCGCCCTACGCGCGCAAACCCCGTCGCAACGCCAACCCGCGCTTGCAGTTCAACGCCGATTTCTTTGGATAAGGATTTCATTCCCGCTTGAATGCCCAGCGCGGCAGACGTCGCTCCGCGCGCGTGTTTGGCGTTTGGAATCGGCGCGTTGAAAAACGCCATCACGGCGTCGCCGATATATTTGTCAATGAACGCGTCGTTCTTAACCAGCGCCTTGTCCGCCATCTTGAAAAAGGCGGACACCACTTCGTAGCTGCGCTCGGGACCCAGTCGGTTGGTCATCTCGGTAAAGCCAGTCAAATCGGCAAATATCACGGAAAGCTCGACGACGCGCCCTTCCTGCATGTGCGTATCGCAACGGTTGCACACGTTCGGATTGCGAACGCTGCGATTAATTCCGAACAAAGAAAACAATCGCCCCCACGGACCTTCAAGCGCGGTGTTGCAAACCAAACATTCGTGAGCCATTTCTTTTGTCATGCGTTTCTCCAAATCAGCGTGTTTTCGACAAGCCCTGCGCGGGTTTTATTACTCATAGGACTTACGCAAGACTAAATCCGCCCTCTCCCTCACCCTAGCCGCTTCGCGTCCCGCAGGGAGAGGGGACTCCCTTCCCCTTCGGGGGAAGGGTTGGGGATGAGGGAGTGTCTTGCGTAAGTCCTAACTCACTCACCTGACGCAGAAGCAACGTCTTGAATATCAGAATTGATTTTCAACGCGCGCCGCTCTTGCAAGTATAATCGCTATCATGTCCATCCTCTCTGACAAACGCATTCTGCTGGGCGTGACCGGTTCCATCGCGGCGTACAAATCCGCCGATCTGGCTTCCAAGTTGACGCAGGCGGGCGCGCAGGTGGACGCGATATTAACCGACGCGGGCGAAAAATTTATTACGCCGCTGACTTTTCAATCAGCGACGGGACGCCGCGCTTATGTGGACGCGGATTTATGGGGCGACGAGGCGCATGTTTTACATGTCAATCTTGGCAAAACCGCCGACCTGCTTGTCATCGCGCCCTGCACGGCGGATACGCTTGCCAAACTCGCCAACGGAATCGCCGACAACTTATTAACCGTCGTCGCGCTGGCGGCGCAATGCCCGGTGTTGCTTGCGCCCGCAATGGACGGCGGCATGTTCGCTCACCCTGCGACGCAAGCAAATTTGGCGAAGTTAAAAGAACGCGGCGCGCTGATTGCCGGACCTGCGGAAGGTCGCCTCGCTTCGGGTTTGGTCGGCGCGGGACGAATGCTTGAACCGCTGGAGATTCTCGGTCACATTCGGATTGCGCTCGGCAAACATGGAAAACTCGCGGGCAAAAAAATAGTCGTCACTGCGGGCGGAACGCAGGAAGCGCTCGACCCGGTGCGGATGATTACAAATCGCTCGTCGGGCAGACAGGGATACGCGCTCGCGCAAGCCGCCCTCGACGCGGGCGCGCAGGTTTGTTTAATCTCCGCCCCGGTTAGTTTGCCTCCGCCGATTGGCGCGCGTGTGGTAAAAGTAACCAGCGCCGAAGATCTGCTCAACGCGACGCTGGCTGAATCCGCAGACGCCTTAATCATGGCGGCGGCGGCGGCGGACTTTCGCCCAAAAAATATCGCCAAAGATAAAATAAAAAAACGCGACGGGATTCCGCAGATTAAACTCGAAGCCACGCCCGACATTCTCAAAATAATCTCAACTTCAAACGGAGAAAAAAAACGCTATCGGGTCGTGGTAGGATTCGCGGCGGAGAGTCGCAACCTGCTCGAAAACGCCCGCGAAAAGTTGCAATCCAAAAAACTGGATTTTATCGCCGCAAACGATATATCCGCCAACGACGCCGGCTTCGCCGTGGAAACCAATCGCGCGACGTTGTTATTCGCCGACGGAACGCGGGAAGTCTTGCCGTTGCTGAGCAAAGCGGAAACGGCTGAAAAAATCATCGAACATATCTCAAGGCTGTTGGAGTAATGGAGTAAACATGCGCATATTAATTATCTCGGACGTTCACGCGAATTACACCGCGCTCATGGCGGTTTTGGCGGACGCCGGTCAAGTGGATGAAACTTGGTGCCTCGGCGATTTGGTCGGCTACGGTCCCGACCCGAATGCGGTGGTGGAAGAAATCCGCGAGATCCCGAACCTCACCTGCATCATGGGCAATCACGATATCGCTGTGACGGGCAAGATGTCGTTTGACACCTTCAACGGCGACGCGCGCACTTCATTGACTCACCATGAAAAAGTGTTAACCGCCAGCAACATGGATTTTCTGCGCTCGCTTCCCACCAAGCTGGTTATGCGCGCCGAAGCCACGCTCGCGCACGGCAGTCCACGCGACCCGTTGTGGGAATATATTTTGAACGCGCTTTCGGCGCGATTAAATTTCGATCAATTTGACACCCCTTTGTGTTTTGTCGGGCATTCGCACGTTCAGTGTATGTTTGAGCTGAATCAAACAACAGACCGCATTAACGTCAGCCAAACCACGCCCAACGAAGCGCTCAAGCTTAACCCGAAGTTGATCCTCAACCCCGGCTCTGTCGGGCAACCCCGCGACCGCGACCCGCGCGCCGCATACGCCATCTGCAACTTTGCAGAGCGCACATGGACGCCGTATCGCGTGGAATACAATATCGCCGAAGTGCAAAAACGCATCCGCGAATTTGGTCTGCCCGAAAAACATGCGGTGAGAATTGCGGAGGGATGGTAGGGGCGACAATGGAAAATTTAACCCGCGACGCGCTCTCCCTGTTTAATGTCCGCCTGACGAGACAACACATCATCGCTCTGGTCGCTTATGAGCGCGAACTGTTGGATTGGAATCAAAAATTTAACTTGACCGCCATTCGCGACGTTGAATCGATTCGCACCAAACATTTTTTGGATTCGTTTTCTTGCGTCGCAGCATGGAAAGCCAACCCGCCGCAACGCCTCATTGACGTGGGGACCGGCGCGGGTTTTCCGGGCATTCCCTTGAAAATCCTTTATCCCGCCATGCAATTGACCCTCGTTGAATCTGTCGGCAAGAAAGTCAAATTTTGCCAACACCTTGTTCAGTTGTTGGGCTTGGAAGGCGTGACCGTCATCCACGCGCGCGCGGAAGACGTCGGGCAAAAAGCGCCGCACCGCGAAATGTACGATTGGGCGGTGGCGCGCGCGGTGGCAAATTTGAATATTTTGGGAGAATACTTGCTTCCGTTGGTTAAAATCGGCGGAACGATTCTTGCGCAAAAAAACGAAGGCGCGCCCGCCGAAGCGCAAGCCGCTGAAAAGGCGCTGAAATTATTGGGCGGAAAATTACAACAGCTAATTCCCGTCAACTTGCCCGGCGTCGCCGACGACCGTTATCTGGTCTTGATTCACAAAGCCGCCGCCACGCCGCCGAAATATCCGCGCAAACCGGGCATGGCGGCAAAGACGCCGTTGTAAAGAATGACTGCGTATTTCATCACCGGCGGCTACGGCTTTCTCGGTCAATATATTGTTCAAGCGCTCCACGACCATGACCCGCAAGTCGAATTGCGCGTTTTGATTCGTTCGCAACGCCAGACCTTGTTGAACTTGGAAAAATTGGAGCGCGTTCAATGGACGCGCGGCGAATTGACGCAACCCGCAAGTTTTGGCGAACGTCTCAAAGGCGCGGACACGGTCATTCACAATGCGGCGATGGTATCCTTCAAAAAAGCGGACGCGCAAAAAGTTTTCGACGCGAACGTGATTGGAACGCGCAACCTCGCGCAAGCCGCGCGGGAAGCGGGTTGCAAAAATTTTATTTTCATCAGTTCCATCTCCGCGCTTGAGTTTCGTCCGCCGCAGATTGCGAATGAAACTTTCATCCCCGACCTCGAATATAAAAAACAAACCGATATTTACGGTTACACCAAACGCTTCAGTGAAATCGAATTGCGCGAAATGAAAGCCGACATGCGCGTCGTGATCCTGAACCCCAGCGTGATTCTTGGACCCGGCTCTGAGCGCGTGGAAGCCGCCATGAATGCGATTCGCAAACTTCCCATTTTACCGATGCTGGATTACGTCAACGCCTTTGTGGACGTCCGCGATGTAGCGCGCGCGGTCACGCTGGCGTTAACCAAAGGTCGTAGCGGCGAGCGCTATATTGTCTCGGCGCACAATATCCGCATGATTGATTTCACTCGCGCCGTCGTAAAAGGTCTTGGGAAAAAAACGCGCGTCTTTCCGCTTTCCCCGTTTGGATTAAAACTCGCGGATGGCTTTGTCGCCCTGCTAGATACGTTGCGCCTCAACCCCGGTATTCGTCGCCCGACGCAGATGAACGTTGACAAACCCTGCTCGCATGAAAAAATAAAAAACGAAATGGGCTGGTCGCCGACGTTTACGCTAGAGCGCTCCGTCGCAGATTCTTGCAATACGACGCGTAACGGTTGAAACATCCGAGTATAATGAAATGTAAAAGGAGATGTTATGAAAACAAAAACCGCTTCCACTTTTATCGCGTTTGTAATTTTTACGTCGCTGGCTGTCTCGCTATCTTGCAACGCCCCATTCCTCGCGACGCCCACGCCCGCCTATACGCCTACGCCCATCTTCACGCCGACGCCCATCTTCACGCCGACAGCCACCCCAGCGCCTGATTTTTCCAAGGCGGTCTTGAATTTGGACGACTTGCCTGCCGGCTTTCAATCCATTCCCAATCAGGCGACCAACTCGGACACGCAAAAAGTTTATGGGTTTGTTAATCCAAAAGATTTGCAAATTCTGTCGGGCGTCGCCATGCTCATCATTACTCAAAATGATCTAACGGGTTTTGATACCATGCTGAACAACCCGGACGTCTTTATGAAAAGCGTTGCGGCGGCGGCAAAAAGCGGCGATTTCAAAAACATAAAAGAGATTCCAAACATGGATAAATTCGGCAGCGCGTCCAAGGGCTTCACTGCCGAAACCAATCTCAAAGGGATTGCCATGCAAGCAGATTTCTTCATTGTCAGAGAAAGCGGAGTGGGAGCTTTTATAATGAGCATATATAAAACTGGGAAAACTCCTTCCATGACCATACAAGAAATCGCTCAAATCCTCAGCGCCCGTCTTAGCAAAATACAGAATTAACTACTCGCCTTACGCAGTTTCTCTCCCTCATCCCCAGCCCTTCCCCCGAAGGGGAAGGGAGTCCCCTCTCCCTACGGGAGAGGGTTAGGGTGAGGGCGATTAAAGGCGAGTTTCTGCTTGAGGGGAATATTTTTCGTTGGCGCTGAAAGCAGTCGCATTTGAAACGCGACTACTTTCCCAACAAATACTTATCAAAAAACGCGATGACTTTCTCTTCGTATTGCTTGGGATACGCTCCATACATTCCCAAATGCGGAACGCCGTCTTCCATCCAGATTTGTTTGGGTTCGTTCGCCGCGTCGTACAAACGGTGCGGCGAATTCATCAAAACCGCGCCGCCTTCCCACCCGTCAATGACAAACGTTGCGCGCGGGCTGATCTTCGCAATCTCGTCCACCGGGCGCACTTGATTAATCTTCGCGCCGCTGGAAAACTCCCATAAAAACGATAACGAGCGCATAAATTGAATCGGTAAGTTGAGTTTTAGCGCGTCTTCCAGCGTGGGGAACGCGCTGTCGCTGACCACCGCTTCGATTTCAGGGCGTTTTGCCGCCACGAGAATCACTGTCGCCGCGCCCATCGAACCGCCCCACGCGCCGATGTGTTTAACGTCGGGTTGCGCCAGCGCGTAATCCAACGCGGCTTCAACGTCCAACTGTTCGTAATAGCCCAGCGTAGAAATATCGCCCCCGCTTTTGCCGTGCGCGCGAAAATCCCATGCCAAAACGCCATAGCCGCGACTTGCGAATAAAACGTAAGGATTCCCGGCGCGATTGCCGCTATACCCATGCGCGCTCAAAATTACCGCGTCGTTCCCTTTGGCGGGCGGCGTGTACCATGCCGAAAGTTTAACGCCGTCTTTGGTTGTTAATTCAATTGCCTGATAGGAGATATTATTTTCCGTCAGCGCCTCCGCCGATGGAATCGAGCGGCTGGGGTGGAGGTATGCCTGCGCCAATCGGTAGCTGACGTTTACGGTAACGATTAAGAAAGTAAGCGCAAGCGAAAGAATTACAAGCGTAATCAGATTGAGCCAATAACGCAATCCAAATTTTTTGTTCTTCATCCTATTATTCTAACATGGCGATTAAGGCGCTGTATTGGAACTCGTTTTTATACTGAGCGCGGGCAGGTTTTGCGCTTTTTTCTTACCGCCAAGCGCGCGAAGAGCGCAAAGGAAATGCCTTTGTCTTCGCGCGCTTGGCGCGCTTTGCGGTTCAATGGTTTGATTTTTAAAACCGCAATTTATAACCGCGTCAAGTATAGGCGCTCCCTTCTCCCAAGCCGCCCGTAAAAAGGACGGCTTGCCTGTATAATTGGCGAACGCTTCCCAAGAAAGGACTCGCCATGCCAACCTCAAAACGCATTCGCTCTTTATCTTTTTTTGTCTTTCTTCTTTCTTTACCCATCCTCGCCTGCGGATTTTTCGCATCTTCATCTTCGCCTGAAACCGCCGCCAGCCCGTCCCAAGCGCCCGTTGCTTCTTCGCCTACGGTAAATCCGGATCTGCGTTCGTTAACCGTCTGTCTTGGGCAAGAGCCAAATACGCTCTATCCCTTTGGCGAACCAAACGCCGCCGCGCGTAGCGTCCTCGCCGCAGTGAACGATGGTCCCTATGACGTCATTGGATACGCATATCAACCCGTCATCCTCACGCAAACGCCGTCGCTTAAAAACGGCGACGCGCAAATCGTCAAAATACAGGTACAGGCTGGCGGTCAAGTAGTGGACGCCGACGGCAATCTCGTCGCGCTGGAAAAAGGCGTAAAAATTCGCCCGGCGGGATGTCGCGACGACAATTGCGTTATCGCCTACGACGGCGCGACGGCGTTGGAGATGGATCAAATGGTCGTCAACTTTCGTCTGCGCTCAGACCTGACGTGGTCGGACGGTACGCCGCTCACAGCCGACGATTCAGTTTACGCGTTTACCATCGCTTCCGACCCAAAAGCGGTTGTGAATACTTACTTAGTAGACCGCACCCAAACTTACGAAGCCACCGACGCGCAGACTGTCCAATGGTGGGGCAAACCCGGCTTTATTGATCCAGCCTACCCCGCCATTTTTTTCACGCCCGCGCCGAAAAACTCATGGAGTCGGTTTCCCATAGACCAATTGCCAAAGATTGATATCGCTTCGCGTACGCCCATGGGTTGGGGAGCTTATGCGCTTCAAGAGTGGATCGCGAACGATCACATCAAACTCACGAAGAATCCCTATTACTTTCGCGCCGCAGACGGCTACCCCAAATTTGACGTCCTGAACTTTCGCTTCATCAAAGACCCAAATATCGCTTTAAGCGAAATGATCGCCGGCAGGTGCGACATTCTCGACCCGTCCATTCGTTTGGATAATCATGTCGGCTTGTTGCAGGAAATGCAAAAAGCCGAACAGGCTCAAGCGTTCTTCACGCCCGGCATGACCGTCGAGTGGCTTGGGCTTGGCATTACGCCGGCTTCTTACGAAGACGGTTACAACATTAACTTCCAAAACGACCGGCAGGATATTTTCGGAGACGCGCACACGCGACAAGGCATTGTCTATTGCCTTGACCGTCAATCCGTCGTCAACAACGTCTTGTTTGGACTCACCACCGTTCCAACCGCTTATGTTCCCGTTGACCATCCAGTCTACGACCCCAATATTGACCCCACCCCGTACGACCCTACTGCTGGAGGCGCTTTGCTCAAACAAGCCGGTTGGGTAGATACCGACGGCAACCCAGCCACCCCGTTGCTTGCTGTCACGGTGAAAAACGTCAAAGCGGGAACGCCGTTGCTAGTTAATTATTACACCACCACCGCAACGCAACGTCGTCAGGTCGTGGATATCCTCTCTAAATCCCTCGCGCAATGCGGAATTGCTCTCAACGTAAAATACTTCGCGCAAAACGACCTCTATGCGCCCGGCCCCGAAGGCTTGCTTTTTGGACGCAAATTTGACCTCATCGAATACGCGATGGGCGTGGACGGCGTTACGCCGCCATGCGGTTGGTTTACCAGCGCCGAAATTCCCACCGCCGCCAACTCATGGATTGGCACGAATCTAACCGGTTACAAAAACAAAGATTACGACGCCGCCTGTCGCGCCACGCAATTCGTATTGCCTGACGAGCAGGCTTACGCCGACGCATACAGCAAAACGCAAGTCATCTTCTCAACCGAATTCCCCGCCATTCCGCTTTATTATCGTTTGCGCATCGCCGCCGCGCGCCCCGACCTGTGTCATTTTGATTTAGACCCAACCGCCAACCCGCTCTGGAATATTGAAGCCATTGACATAGGCGAGGCTTGCAAAAAATAATGCGACGATTTTTATTCGCATCGCTTGGGTTGGTTTTTTTCAGCGCTGCCTGCGGACCTCGGTATGCGCCTCCGTCTACCAACATTTCCACGCCGACAGTTTCCGCGCGCGCGCCCGAAATTCGTTTTGCATTAATTGGCGAACCGCGCGACGTGAACGTCTGGGCGTTGTTCGATAAGAAAGGCGCCAGCTACGCGGATTACGCCCTGCGTTCCGAGTATTGGCTTCGCCTCTATCGTCTCGTCCCGCCTGAATTTACGTTTGAACCCTTTGCCGCCAGCGGACTCCCCTCTGACTTCGTTCAAGAAGGCAATTTTTATTCATCCACCGTAAAACTTCGCGAGGATTTAAAATGGACGGACGGCTCCGCCTTCACCGCCGAAGACGTCGCCTTCACCGTAAACGCCGTCCTCGCCCTTGAACTCAACTTTGACTGGGGCGCGTTTTACTCGCGCGATTCCCTTGACCGCGTTGAAGTCGTTAATTCATACGCGGTCAAATTTGTTTTCAAACAAAAACCCAACGTCGGCGTTTGGCAATACGGCGCGTTGCAGGGACCCATTGCGCAAAAAGTTTTTTGGGCGCCGCGCATTGCGAACGCTTTAGATTTGTTGCCCGAAGATTCCGCGCGCGTTCAAATTGACCACGCGCGCGCGTATCTTGCGACTGTCCAGTACGATATTGGCGAATTGACCGCGCAATTGGACGCTTTGAGATCGGAGGGACGGGGAGATCGCGGACTGGAAGGACAGCTCACGCGCAAGCAAAGGGAATTGAATTACGCGCAAAATAATTTAGATAAAGCGCTGGAAAAAACCGCGTCCAAAATCAACGCCGCGCATGAAGCCGTATACGCTTTGGACGACGCCGGCGAACCGACGCTCGGCGCGTGGCTTCCCGCCGACAAACAAAACGGCGCGTGGGTGAACGCAGTCAATCCAAATTTTCCGCTCGTCAAACCAAACTTTGACCGCGCTACTTACCGCGTCTTCGCCAATGAAGCCGACGCGCTCGTCGCTTTCCAAAACAACGAAGTGGATTTTATTCTTTCCCCAAACGGAGTTTCAAAAAACATTAAAGACGCCAAAGTCAATTCAACGGACAGCGCGCGCTTTCTGGTCTTCAATCCTTTGAAACCGCAATTCGCGGAACCCGCGTTGCGCGCCGCGCTCAGTTGCATGATTGACCGCCAAGCGCTAGCGACCGCTTTGCGTATTTCGCAAAACGCCGTCGCGCCGTTGGACGCTTTTATTCTTTCAACCCAATGGCATAACCCAGAGGTTCGCGACGCTTGCGCGGAAATGGACAACGCCGCGCGCACTGCGTACGCGGTCGCGTTATTGAAAAGCGCGGGCTATTCATGGATGCAAGAACCGACTGCCGAAAGCGCGGGAAAAATTTTATTAATGCCAAACGGAAAAGCCTTTCCAAAAATTAGGTTAAGCGCGCCCTCCAAACAATCGGATGCGACGCGCGCCGCCGCCGCGAAATACATCGCGGAACAGGCGCAACGCTTGGGCGTCCCGCTTGTCGTGAGCGCGATGAGCGTCAACGCAGTCGTTTACGCCGTGTACAGCTCGCAAAAATACGACGCGGCTTTAATCGGCTGGCGTCTCAGCGAATATCCCGCGTATTTATGCGACTGGTTTGGCGGAAAAAATCCGCCTTTATATAACGGCGCCAAATTCAAATCCGCGTGCGACGCGCTGAACGTTGAAACCAACATGGACGCGGTGCGAACGTCTTTTTATCAAATTGAATCAACGCTCATGTCCGAACTGCCGTTCATCCCTTTGTTTACCGTCGCGCGCGCGGACGTTTATCAAAATTTGGCGTACCCCACGCAAAAAGCGCGCAACGGCTGGGGCGGTTTACGCGACGCGGGCGCGCCGTCGTTTGCCATCCCGGCGCCGTAAATTTTGTCGCTATCGGCTACAATCTGTTCCAGCGCCGTCAATCCGACGGCGTCCACAGCGAGTAATGGAAAGAAAGCCATCTCCCGTAGGGAGATGGGACTCCCTTCCCCTGCGGGGGAAGGGTTGGGGATGAGGGCGCGTCTTGCGTAAGTCCTAGTTAAAAAGGTTTGCATAATATGAAATCAAACATTGACGCGCTCATGGAATCTAAAGCCATGAGCGCCCTCGTTATCTTCGGCGCCGCCGAACACAATCCGCCGATGTATTATTTTACAGGCGGCAGACATATCACCCACGCCACAGTCGTCAAAAAACGCGGCGAAGCGGCTGTTCTTTTTCACAGCGACATAGAACGCGACGAAGCTGCCAAAAGCGGATTGAAATTAATCCCGTACAGCAAATACGACGATGGCGCGTTGCTTGAAAAAGCCGGCAAAGATATTTTGTTGTCGGGCGCGTTGCGTTGCGAATTAATGCTCCGCGAGTTGGGCGTGGATGCGGGGCGCGTGGGCGTCTACGGCTTTTACGACGTCAGCGCGACGTTTGGAATGCTCTCGCATCTTCAAAAGCTCATGCCCGAAATCGAGTTTGTCGGCGAGGCGCGCGACGAATCTATTTTGACGCGGGCGATGGAAACAAAAGAAGAATCCGAAGTAGAGCGCATTCGCAAAATGGGACAAATCACCGTAAACGTCGTCGGCAAGGTTGCGGATTTTCTGACATCATGCAACGTCCGCGACGATGAAGTTTTGCTCAAAGCCGATAACTCCCCGCTGACCGTCGGCGCCGTCCACGCAAAAATCCGCTTGTGGACGGCGGAACAAAGCGCGGAATTGCCTTCGGGTTTTATTTTCGCCATCGGGCGCGACGCGGGCGTCCCGCATTCAACGGGCAACCCCGCCGATGAAATTCGACTCGGCAAAACCATCATCTTCGATTTTTACCCCGCCGAAGCGGGCGGCGGATATTATTACGACTTCACGCGAACTTGGAGTTTAGGCTACGCTCCGCCCGAGGCGCAAAAACTTTACGACGAAGTAAAAACGATTCACGCTAAAACAATCGCCGCCTTTGAACTCAACGCGCCCTTCAAAAAATATCAACAAATGACCTGCGAATATTTTGAGGCGCTCGGTCATCAAACTCCGCTCAATACAAAGTCGCCCGTTGAGGGATACGTTCACAGTTTGGGACATGGCTTAGGATTGAACATCCACGAAAGACCATTTTGCAATTTCCTAACCAGCGACGACCAACGACTTGTCGCTGGCGTCGTCTTCACTGTCGAGCCGAGCTTATACTATCCCGAAAAAGAAATGGGCGTCCGCATCGAGGACGCCTTCTGGATGCGCCCCGATGGTAAGATAGAGATACTTGCCGAGTATTCTTATGATTTTGTTTTGCCGATGAAAAAACAGACATGAGTCCATCTTTCAATTCCAAATTCGCCGTTACTTTGGCTTTGCTTCTCGCCGCTTGCGTAACGCAAATTTCCCAAACATCCGCGCCGATGCATTTGCCGCCAAGCCCAACGCCAGATTTAGGAATCATTACTCCTGAAAACGTCAGCCGCCTTGTTCAAATACAACAATTAGGCATGGGCGTTGCTTTTGGAATCCCGCTTTACTCGCCGGACGGCAAGCGGTTATTTCAGGCGACCTCTACCGGCGTGTTTGTTTTTGATACAAGCGATTACGCAAACGAGCGTTTATTGTTCGCGCACTCAACGGGGGGTTGGGAAGACAAAATTATGGATGTTTCCCCAAACGGAAAAATTGTGGCTATTGGAAATAATCTGGTTGACGCTGAAAACGGTCAAAAAATGCCTGATTTGGAACAACCGCAAAATTTTACAAAGCCGACGCACGTTTACGAAGCAAAGTTTTCTCCCGATAGTTTATTAATAGCGCGAGTTTATAAAGACGCGAAGACCGGTCAGCCGTTATTCGTCGGTGTTTGGCGTTTAGCGGACGGCAAGATATTGCATATTTTTGACGTCAAAACGCCGTTGAATTCGCTAAATTATTCGCTCGGATTTTCGACAGACGGACAACGCATGACCATTCAAATAATAGCGCCGAAAAACGAGCCGAATATTTTTTTATACGACACACAAACAGGCGAACAATTAACCGGTTGGATTGGCAATCGCTCTGTTTTTCTGCCCGAAAATCGCTTGGCGGTGGAATCGGCGGACGGCGCGATTCGTATCTTTGATTTGGAAACGAAAACCGCGACTCATGCGTTTTTCGGAGAATTTGCCGCATTCTCGCCCGATGGACAATTTATCGCGTTGCTGAATTTTGGAGAAATAAAAGTTTACAGAATTGCCGACGAACAACAAGTAAGCGTCTTGAAAGGCGACTTTACTTATATTGACGGCGTTGTTTTACGTTTTTCTCCCGACGGACAAACTATTGCTGGAAATACCGCCGATTATTGTTGCGGCGGACATGAAGACCATTTCTATTTATGGCAGACGACAAACGGCGCTTTAATAAAAAAATTTAATGAGCCAATCGCAAGCGAATTGTTTTATTTTTCGCCCGACAACAAATCTTTAGCAATAACCAGCCGACTTGGAACCACGCAAATTCTCAACACTGCAGACGGTTCCCTGATAGCCGATGTGGGCGCGTACAGCTCGCTGGCGACAGGCGTCGCGTTTTTGCCAAACGGACGGCAATTGGTTGTCGCCGCGGCTGGCGATAGCGGCGAACACTCCACTTTCGTCCCCGACAATTATTACCAAGCGCCGTTATTTTTCTACGAGGTCGCTAGCGGAAAACTCTATAAATCTCAGCCCACTGAAGACCGTTACCCCAAACTGGCATTCAGCACGGACGGGAAAATTTACGCGCCAAGCGAATTATATGATTTGCCTTCTATGAGACAAACGGGCAATATTGGCAGCATTGCCTTTTCACCCGACGGAAAAAAAATGGCAATCGGCGGCGGCGGGGGGCTATTTTTGTGGGACATTTCTCAAAAAAAATTACTCCTTCACGCTTCCAATTACCCCGGTCAAATCACCAGTTTAGATTTTTCGCCCGATGGAAAGAGGTTAGTTCTTGCTTGCGTGGCAGGCTTTTTTCAAAACGAATACCCCGAAATACAAATTTGGGAAGCAGTTGCGAATGGCAACCTTGCAATGAAAATTAGCGGACGCGAAGTTAGCATGGTTGTATTTTCTCCCGACGGGCGATTTGTCGCGACAGGCGGTAAAAAAGGCGTGGTCGTTTGGAACGCATTAAACGGCGTCTTTCAATTTTCTATTGACGAATCAATTTTAGGCTATTATGGGCTGGGCGCAGTGGGCGCGCAACGCTTTTCATTTTCGCCCGACGGACGAATTTTAGCAATAGGGTTATTGGATAGCACGGTAGAATTGTGGGATACGGAGAAAGAAACAAAAATTTATTCGGTGAAAATAATAGACTCCCAGTATAGCCCCGTTTACGATTTAGATTTTTCACCTGACGGAAAACTATTAGCCGCCGGTTTTGAAGACGGCGGCGTACGAATTTACGGCATTAAGTAAACTAGATTTATGACTATTTCATCTATCCGTATCCTTGCCCTCGAAACCTCCTGCGACGAAACCGCCTGCGCCATTCTTGAAAATGGACGCGCGTTACTTTCGTCTGTCGTTGCCTCGCAAATGGAAATCCATGCGCGGTACGGCGGCGTGTACCCCGAAGTCGCTTCGCGCCAGCATGTGTTGAGCGTCACGCCCGTCGTGGAGCAAGCGCTCGCGCAGGCGCATCTCACGCTCAAAGAAATTGACGCCATCGCCGTCACGCAGGGACCGGGTCTGGCGGGTTCGCTTGTGGTGGGAATGAACATGGCAAAAGGACTCGCGCTCGGCGCGGGGCTTCCGCTGGTGGGCGTCAATCATCTCGAAGGGCATTTGTATTCCGCGTGGATTTACGACGCCGACGAAGCGCCCCCGCCTGAGCCGCAATTCCCGCTGTTGGCTCTGCTCGTTTCGGGCGGACACACCGAACTGAATCTCATGTCCGACCATTTGACCTACACGCGACTCGGCTCCACCCTCGACGATGCGGCGGGCGAGGCTTTCGACAAAGTTTCCCGCCTGTTGGAGCTCGGCTACCCCGGCGGTCCCGCCATTCAAAAATCCGCCGAAGAAGGCGACGCGACGCGCTTCAAATTTCCGCGCGCGTGGCTCGAAGGGACGCATAATTTTTCATTCAGCGGAATCAAAACCGCCGTCTTGTATGAGGCGCGAGAATTAAAGAAAAGAAGTTCAAGCCTGCCCATCCCCGACCTCGCCGCGTCGTTTCAACAAGCGGTCATAGACGTTTTATTCAAAAAGACAATGACTGCCGCGCGCGAATTTGGCGCGAAAGAAATTTTAGTCGCGGGCGGAGTCTCCGCCAACCGCGCTCTGCGAAAAACTTTTAAATCGCAAACGGAATTTCCCGTTCATATTCCCCCGCTATCATTATGCACCGACAACGCCGCGATGATCGCCGCCGCCGGATATTATCGCTTTACGCGCGGACATATCTCATCGCTGGATATGGACGTCCTGCCGACGTGGGAACTGGCATAACGCATCAAGCGCTCTGCGTTTGAAAAAAGAATGGCTCTCTTCAAATTAGTGGGAAAACCAAGCGGCACAAGACTGATTGGCTTGCCGCTTGGGTACACGGATTACGCGGATCCCACGGAAAAGCCTTGAAAAATCCGTTCTTTTCCGCGTTCACGCTAATCTGATAAGAACCTTTTTTGATTACTTCCACAACTTCGCCAACTCGTTGAGCGAATTGTAATACGGCTCGATGCTGGGGATGAAATGGCGCTCGTCTTTGGCGTGCGGACCGAAGCCCGTTTGCCCCCACACAACGGCTTGACCGTCGGGCGCAAATCTTGCGCTGGTGCCGGGGAGTTTTCTGCCAATTTTTGGCTCTTCGCCCGAAGCGTTTTTCACGGCTTGGATGAGCGCTTTCAAGGCAGGGTTGTTCGGGTCGCAAGCCACGCCGCCTTCCATTACGGAGCATCGCGTTTCAAGACCGTTCTCCGCGCAATAACTTTCAACCTCCAACCTTAAACCTGTAACATCGTCTTGCGGGATGGGACGAATCTCGACGCCGAGAATTCCCTCCGCCGCCGTGACGTTATACACGCCCGTTGTGCCGACGTTGATAAACGGGAATTTCGCTTGCGACTGCCAGCCGTCGGATGATTTCAGCGTGAGATGTTTGGCGAAGATCTCATTCAACGCGGAACGCGCCGTGATTAACTTCTCGCTCAAATCACCCGCGCCTGCGATTCCTGAATGTCCTTTCGCACCGCGCGCGATGACGTCGAAGCGCATGACGCCGCGATTCTCCACGCAGATTTCGCCGAAGAGTTCGACGCCTTTTTCGCCTGTGCGTTCGCCCGCGATAAAGAGCGCGGGTTTGTAAGGGCGAGTCTCAGACTCGCCCTTACTCAATTCTTTGAGCAGATGCGGCGTTCCCCATGCTTCAGATTCGCCGTTTTCTTCGTTGCCGATGAGCATGAGCGCGACGTTGGGGCGTAGTATTGCTGCGCTCTTACACATATCCTTCATCCAAACCATGTACGTTGCGACGACGGTTTTCATATCCGCCGCGCCGCGCCCCCACAGGTAATCGCCTTCAATGCGCGGGGTGAATTGCGAGTCGTCGGGTTCGGGTTCGACGACGTCAAAATGGCCAGTGAGCAAAATGGGGGATTGATAATTGGTAATTGGTAAATCGGTAGATTGGGGGAACGTCGCATACACGGCGGGATATTTTCCGTCGAAGAATTTTACGTTTAGCCCCGCGTTGCGGAGGTAATCGTCAATCAACGAACCTGCGCGGTGGACTTCGTCGAGGCGTTCGTTGGGGCAGGCGGTGACGGAGGGGATGCGGATGAGTTGTTGCGCGAGGTCGAGGATTTCGCTGGTTTTGTCGGGATACGAAATTTCAATCGCGGCTTGGGCGCGCGGACGGAACGGCATAGGCGCGTTAGGAGTCTGTCGCGCGGCGTCGCGGGCGCGTTGGATAAACTCCGCAATCTTGGACGCCTCTTCGCCGAGCGAACCGTATTCGGACGCGATGCGCTCCACGTCGCTTTTGACTTGCGCCTCGCGCTCGAAATGCAATTCCTTCAAAACTTCCAGCGGGATTTCGTTTTCATCGTCCAGCTCGCCTTGCAAACGCGCGCGGATTTTTTCGGCGGTGTTGCGTCCGCCTTCGGACATTTCAACCAGCGGGGCGAGGTCAGCCCACAGGTTCAGCGCCTCCGCCAGCGGCTTCACTTCGCCGAGAGTCCATTTGAGGAAGTCGCGCATGCCCATCGGCTTGGCGGTGAAGGGATTTTCAATCTCGGCGCGCAGACTAAACTTCGCGGCGAGATTCTCGTTGGCGCGGGCGCGGGTAATGTCCTCGCGGTCATAGCGAAAGGAACGCGCAAAGGTCGGGTCGGAATAAATCTTCAAAAGGAGCAGATGCTTCAACGTCAGGTTGGCAATATCAACGTCGAGGCTGTGACCGCCGTCGTCCACGCGAACTTCGACGCGCCCCATCGGGAGGTTAATCCGCGCCATGAGATTTTGCTTTTCGATTTGCAACGCCATCTCTTCGGCGGGCGGAGTGGCTTGCCCCATCGCGAACAATCCGCGCGCGTAAAGACGCGAGAGCTCGTCGCTCGTCGTCGAGATGAGGCGCTCGACAGGTTCGGCAAAACTGCGCGCGCGCACGGGCGTCCAGTTGTTGTTGCCGAAGCGCACGCCGCGTCGGACGAGGTCGTAGGAGTTTTGCAAATAGTCGCTGTACGAACGATAGAGGTCGGGCAAATCCAACGCGCTGGGATTGGGAAACGTGAGGTTGCGAATCGAATCGTGGTCGGTGAGAATGACTGCGGCGCGTCCGTCGCGGACTTGGGCTTGGAGCGGAGTGGACGCGGCGGATGCGATAAAGAGGCTCGTAAAGGCGCGGAGCAGTCGCGTGGCGGTGATGTAAAACTCGGATTTGAAGTCGTCCAAGTGTTGGTCGCCGCGCTCGCTGGCGGGGAGGTGCATGAAGTCCCACGCGAAAAGCGGGTCGGGCAAAGAGAGGTTGGTGTGAATGCCCGCCGTGGCGAGGGCGTCGCCGTAAAGGTCAACGCATTTTTCGAGATAGCGGCGTTTGGCGATTGTCCAATTGCCGGGGATGGAATGATGCCCGATGTCGGTGAGGAAGAGCAGGTTGCCGTGCCAGTAATGCAAGCGCTCGCCAAAATTAAGCCCCGCGCGATGCAGGGAATTAATTAGCGAGGCTTCCATGAGACGCGCTTCGTAAATCGCGCCGCGCGGATGGTAATACGGGCGGGTCGCCCACTCGACCATCCAGTGAAAAACTTCAAGCTGGCTAAATTGCGCCAGCCACGGGGGAATACATTCCGCGCGAAGATAATCCACAAAGGATTGCTGTTGCGGCGCGACGCCCACCGTGAGCAACGGGCGCAGTTCTTGGTCAAGCAGATTCCATTCCTGCTCGAAGCCGTTGAGTCCGCCTTGCGGTTTTTCTTTGATGGATTGTTCGACGGCGAGGTTGTATTTGTCGGCAAATTGTTTGGGCATGGGGGGAGTTCCTGGTTGTTGGTTGATTAGGGATTGGGTAATTGGTAATTGGGGATGCGTAATGCGTAAAGAAAATGGAGAGGTCAATCGTCTTTTAGATTGGATAAAACTTCTTTGCCGCAATGCTTTTCATAATTGGCGGAATAATTTGCCAGCGTCCAGCCCGTTCTCACTAATTCAGATAGTTGCTCGATAGAATCCGCAATGGTCATTGTGTGAATGACAGTAGAAGGATGATTATCAGGGCAATGAGAAAGAGCGCGGACTTCGGATTCGTTTTCAATCCACCATGTTTCAAAGGAATTTCCATCTTCGTCATAAATAAGATTTACGTCGGCGAACAAACTGTCTAAGCGCATGATTGTTTACTCCTAAGTTTTTTTGACTTTTGCCTAAACGCTTTGCAATACGCTCATTTCTACCGCGCAATATTCGGGAAACGCAAGCGTATTGTTTTCTTCAAACCAACAAAGGCATATTTCTCTATCGTTACACAAATATTCTACAATCCAAGGAATCTCCATCGGTTCAGATGGCAACACCATGCAAAGATGCAGGTCAGGATTTAATAAATGCTTGTATCTGAATCTATATTCATACAATTGACTTAAACCTTTTCTTACTTGTTCTAAAAGATTCTCGCCGCCGCTTTTAACTTCAAATATAAACGCGCCGTCGGAAGGAATATCTGCGTAGACGTCAATGTGTTCATTCTCCATTGGAGAAGCCCCAATTGACCGCAAAATACTGTCTATCTTTTCAACAAGAATTTTATGCTCTAAATTTCGTCTTTGACGTTTTATTCTTGTAACTTCTGGGTCAGCAAGAATTCTTCCCGATGAAGGGTTGGAGGGGCGACTCTCTATATCATCATTTCTTTGCCGTAATGAATATGTTTCAGGTTGAGGCGGTGAAATAGTAATTATTTCTTCTATTTGGGCAACGGGTAATACCGATACGACGTCTTCCGAAATAGCGGAAATAAAATTATTAGGCAATGTCATTAGAGCGTCAAAATACCTCCCCCAATTGCCGTCAAATATATTCTGTTCTAACTCATCTCCATTTGTAGCGCTGTCAAAACCAATAAACTGCAAATCAATATTGCGAATCGCGTCTAATTTTCTAAGTAAATTTTCTTGCTCGATAGAATTTGCACATTCTTTTATTTGCACACTCTGGGGTGTAATTTGAAATAAATCTAAATGAGAAAGTAAGTGAAACCTGTTTTCAAACCTCTGGGGAGGAAGAATCAAACCGTTTCTAACTTGCATTAATTTTTCGATTAGATTTTCAAATTGTGGTAAGGCATTATTGTTAACAGAAAAATCGTTTGCTAATGCAAAAATTTCTCTAATCGTTATAACTGCGTCATTAATCGGTACTTGGCGAATCTCCGCGTCTGCAAGCAATGAAGAAACGATTAAGCGCAAAGGCGAAAGATGGACGCCGTTTTTAATAAATCCTAATGTCCTATCTTTTGTATTTGCCTGTAATCGAAGTCCGCCATTGCTATTGTATACCGCGCCCATTCCATTTGGATATTGAAACAAAGTCATTTGCAATCTAAGAAAAGAAGCAATATCTGGTTCTTCTCTTATCAAGAATTTTTTAGCGGTTTCGCTCATAAATATATGCCAACGCCCCGCTCTTTGTTCCATACGATATAAGCCAAAGTAGGCTGGATAGGCGCTATATTCATCTCTGAATTTTGACCTTCTAAATTTTGACCTATCTCTTGCTACAAGCGAAGAACGCGGACTAATTCCGCTTATATCGTTTTCAATTTCATCTCGGTCATACTCAAGTCCATCATGCCTTGAAAAAATAAAAGCAAGTTCAATTAACTTTTCTGACCATTCTTCACCGCTTGAATGAATTTTGTGACTAAATAAATCTTCAATCATATTAAGCCTCGTTCAAATAAGATAATCCGAGTCTTTCAACAAATTGGCGATACGAGGTGTGGTGTTTGCTGTCGGGTGTAAATATATAGCGCTTAATATGTTCTGCCAATAATGCGGCAAACAATGGCGGCACAGCATTTCCTACTTGACGTATAACATGTCGTCCTGTTCCATAAAAAGCCCACCAATCTGGAAATGTCTGCATTCTTGCAGATTCTCGCGGCGTTACTTCTCTTGGCGTATAAGGATGAACATGTCCTTTCCCGCCGCCAGCGTCAGAGCCAACGACAATTGTAAAACTAGGACGTTCAGGATGAAGTTTATTGATTCTAGTTCTAGAATCTCTTTCGCCGTATTTTAGATTTGCGTAACGGTCTATAATCCGCTGACTGTGGAGACGTCCAACGTGATTAGGAATTTCTGGCGATGGTTCTGGCATATCTCGCAATACGTCTTTCACAACTACAAAAGGATTTTTCGCGGATAAATCTTCGCCATGACTTGTTATCATTGGAGGTATTCTTTTCCCTTTTTTGTAGCCTATAAAAAAGATGCGAGTTCTAAATTGGGGAATACCATAGTCCGCCACTTCGTATCTATGGTCTGAAACAACATATTTCCCGTCTAGCGATAGCGCGGTTAATAAATCTTGATAAAGTTGTCCGCCATGAATCGTTTCTAGTCCAGCAACGTTTTCAAAGACAAAAGCGGTTGGGCTTATTTCTTGAACTATGCGTAAATATTCCCATACTAAATTACCCCTGCCTTTAGGGTCGTTTAATCCTTCTCGCTTGCCGTTTATCGAAAATGCTTGGCAGGGAGGTCCCCCAATAATTAAATCAATTTCATTTTTTGTTTTCCCCGCTTTCTTCAAAAGTTCATTAGTTTGTATTTTAGTAATATCGCCATGAAGAATAGCGTGTTTTTTATAATATGATTTTTTGTCCGCGTTGAGTTCAAGCGTGTTGCATGAATATTCGTCAATGTCTGTGGATAGACAAACAGAATAACCAGCGGCTGAAAAACCTAAATCCAACCCGCCCCCGCCTGAAAACAGCGATAGCGTAACGATTTCCTTAGACATTAATAATCACCTTTTACCGAATTTATTTTGCTGTAATTTACAAAGAGTTTAATTTTTGCAAATTATACTCCACTGTGAAAATATGTTCTAGTATCCTGTCGGGCGGGATTCGGCGGGGCAATTTTACTCTACTGAAAAGCGCAAGCAAATTGAACAGCGCTAAAATTTATTCCAAGAGGCAACTTATGAATCTATCTCATGCGCGTCAGCGTTTTGAACATTACGCCGAAATTTGTAAAAAGTTTGAACAGAAATACAACATGACTTCCGAAAAATTCATGGAAGACTTTGAAGCGGGTTTGCTTGGCGACGAAGAAGATTATTTCGACTGGCACGCCGCCATACGCGGATTAAATCTATGGCGCAAGCGTTGCGAATAGCCCAAATATTTTGTTTATCAAAGAAAGAGGAAAGACAATCATCTTTCCTCTTTCTTCTTTTCTACTCTCTTCTACCCCTTCAAACTCTCCAACCCCTCCACCAATCTTTTGAACGCCCCTTCTGTTCTTTCCGCAGGCGTCGCATAAGAGAAGCGAATCCAGTCGTTGCCGAAGGGCGAGAAGAACGCGCCGGGCACAATCGCGACGCCGTGATTTTCGGCGAGGTATTGTCCCAGCGGTTCGCTATCCGCCCAGCCTTTGGCTTTGAGATATTCACTGACATTCATAAAAGCGTAATAGCCCTTGCCGATGATGTGTTGCATTCCGCTTTCGGCGAGTAATTTTTTCAGCACAACGCGGCTGGCGTTGGTCGGCTCGATGATGGTTTTGGCGGCTTCGGCGAATCCCATTTCGTAAGCCGCCATTGCGACGGCTAACGAATAGAACGACGGCATGACCGTATGCGAGGCGCGCGCGACGATAAATTTGACGACGGCTTCATCCGCAATCAAATGGCAGTTGCGAATGTTTGACCCGCCGAGCGATTTTGTAATCCCGTCGAGGAACATAATCCGCTTGCGTTCTTCGGGGGTGAAATTTTTCAGGAAGGAATTCAAATCCATCGGCGCTTCGTCGGTGACGTAGTGATACATCCAGTCAAATAACACAAACGCGACGCCCGCTTCCAACGCGGCTTTGGCAAGCGCGACTTGCTTCTCGACGGCGATGGTCATGCCTGTCGGGTTATCGGGGTTGGTGATAACAATGCCCGCGATTTTTCGTCCTTTGGATTCGGCGAACTTGACGCTCTCGCGGATGGCGTCTTCGGAATACGCCCACCCTTCGGCGGGGTCGCCCGGCGCCCAGAGGACGTTTGCGCCAACGCCGTAAGGTCCCCAGTTGTAGGAAATCCACGGGACGCGCGAAACCATAACGAGGTCGCCTTGCCGCCCGTGACCGAGAGCCAACATCGCTTGATAGGCTTTAACCAGCGCGTCGCGTCCACCCGCCGTGCCGATGACGTTCGCGGGTCCCCAGCCCGAAGCCGAATCCAATTTCCAATATTGCTCGATAACCGACTTGCGATACGCTTCCGTGCCGAAGGGCATGTCATACGCCGTGCCATGTTCGATTTGAAGTTGCAAAGCGCGTTCGAGAAGCGCCTTCGGCGTACCGGGCAACGACGCGCCGCCGTCGCCTTGCGAGGCGTCGAAAATTTGCGCGCCCGAATTTTTCTCGACATACACCTTCAACGATTTGTTAATGATGAACATGCGCGAAGGCGGAATGTCTGTCATTTGTTTTAAATGCTCGCTGACGGGTATAAGATTCTTTTCGTCAACGGCGAGGACGGGGGTGGTGTTGCTAATCATGGGAGTCTCCTTTGTTTGCCCTCACCCTAGCCCTCTCCCGAAGGGAGAGGGGACTGGACTCCCTTCCCCCTTTGGGGGAAGGGCTGGGGATGAGGGCGAGTTAATAAAAACGCCCCGATAGCGGGGCGTTGCGTCATTATCTGCGTTATTTTAATTCGCCTGATACACGCCAACGCCCGGCAATTGAATTTGCACGGAAAGCATTTGTATTGGCGGCGCCAGTCAATAAACCAAACATTAAGCGCAAGGATACCACTGCGGGAAACTTGCGTCAAGAAAAGTTTTAACTTCCGTATTTTTGCAATATGTTCAAAAAAATTTGTTGATCGTCGGGCAGGATTTCGCCGATGGCAAATCCAACATGAAACAAGTTTGGTTGAGTAAGGTCTATTTTGCACCATTTAGAGCGGGCGATGAACACGATGTAAGGTCTGTCCGCAAGCTCGGCGGTCAATTCAAGGCGCAGGTAATAATCTTTTTCAAGCGGAAGGGGCGCGGAGGTATCCAGTTGCAACCCAGTGGCGCTGACCTCGATCATGTGTCCCAACGCTGCCTGCGTATCGTCGTCTATAACGCGCAGATAGAAATCAATTTTTTTTCTTGGGATAGTCCGTCGTTCAGGCATGAGAATAACTCCTTAAACTTTAGTTTCCGCTAAGTTTGCACAGCGGAAGGGTTTGCCAAAGCCTTTTTAGCCACTCGCGCCAAGTGTCCTACGGGTAAATGGGCGGTGACGGAATTCTTTTTCC